>WBZQ01000146.1_pt1 | contig 65860 bp, 57 predicted proteins | sample 5204251 | NCBI WGS metagenome assembly WBZQ01 (sample SAMN12412402, study PRJNA552823) | activated sludge metagenome | isolation source: activated sludge from nitrification reactor of wastewater treatment plant... | place: USA: Virginia | collected 2017-09
CACTGGTCAGAGCGTATTTCACTGCTTGCGCCGGGCGTGTCATTCCAACTGTGTAAGTCCGGAGTGGTCCATCATCGGACCGCCGTTTGGGCGGGCAGAAGGAGTGTTTTGTGAGCAAGATCACGCAGGTGTCGGCGGAAGAGAAGTCGGCGGCACGACGGTTGGCTGAGACGTTCAGCGAGGAGACGCTGGACTCGTTGATCAAGGATGCGGTGAAGTCCGGGACGCCGATCGACGGGGCCGACGGTTTGCTGAACGAGTTGACCAAGGCTGTGTTGGAGCGCGCGTTGAATTCGGAGTTGACCCATCACCTCGGTTACGAGGCCGGTGATCCGGCCGGGCGCGGTTCGGGTAATTCCCGCAACGGCACCACGCCCAAGACGGTGACCACGGTCAACGGACCGGTGACCATTGATGCGCCGCGGGATCGTAATGGTTCGTTTGAGCCGGCGATCGTGCCCAAGCGGGTCCGCCGGCTCAACAACATCAATTCGGTGGTCCTGTCGCTGTATTCACGCGGGATGACCACCCGGGATATCGAGGCGCATCTGGCCGAGGTGTACGGGGCCAATGTGTCGCGGGAATTGATCTCGAACATCACCGACGTGGTGGTCGATGAGATCAAGACCTGGCAGTCACGCCCGCTCGATGAGGTGTATCCGATCCTCTACATCGATGGTCTGCGGCTGCGGATCAAGGACAACGGGGTGATCACCACCAAGGTTGCCTATCTGGCTATCGGTGTGGATCTGGAAGGCCGCAAACACGCCCTCGGCGTGTGGATCCAGGACTCCGAGGGCGCGAAGTTCTGGCAGAAGGTCGTCATCGACCTGCGCAACCGCGGCGTCCGCGACATCCTCGTCGCGTGCTGTGACGGATTGACCGGGCTGCCCGATGCGATTCGCTCGGTGTTCCCCGACACGGTGGTGCAGACATGCGTGGTGCACGTCATCCGCAACGCTATGCGATTTGTGTCCTACAAGGACCGCCGCAAAGTCGCCGCCGGCATGCGGGCGATCTACACCGCCGCCACCGTCGAGGCCGCTGAATTGGCGCTCAAGGACTTCGACACACAGTTCGGGACGCAGTACCCGGGCGCGGTGGATGTATGGCAAAACGCCTGGGGCGATTTCATACCGTTCCTGGACTACCCGGTCGAATTACGCAAGATCGTCTACACGACAAACGCCATCGAATCGATCAACTTCCAACTGCGGAAAATCACGAAGAACCGGGGGCACTTCCCCGACAAAGAGGCGGCGATGAAGTTGCTGTATCTCGGATTGCGCAACATTTCAAGCGAGAGAGGAGGCTATTCCGGAACCGGAACGCACAACTGGACCGTGGCATTGAACACACTCGCCAGGCTATTCCCGGGACGGATTCCGTTGTGCTAGAATACTATTCGTAGTTAAGTCACCTCAGACTTACACAGTTTTCGTGACAGGCTCGCTGTTGTCGAGGGCGGCCAATCGCGGGTCGCTGCGGGGACCGGTGAAACTCGCCCTGGCGAACATCAGCGTGATCATCCTGCTGTTGCCCTTTTGCCACACGCCCTACAGCTATGGCATCGCGGTCCTCGCTGTGATCAATGTGGTGATCACTTACCGGCTGTATTTGGCACCGGTGCTCGTCCCCGGCAAACACGCCGACGATTCCACCGAATCGTGAACGGGCCCCTATAGGCCGGCGCGCTCCAACGCCTCGTCAACGGCCTCCATGGCGGCTTGCTCGCTCATGCCGTCGGCCCGCGCGCGGCGGTACACCGCCATCATCTCGTCGGCGACCGGCTCAAACCGCGCCCCCCAGTACGCCGCGTCGTGGCGCCAGTAGCCGGTGATGTCGTAGTCCTCGCGTCCCCAGCCGAGGGAACGAAGATATTTGCGCACCGCGCGGGTCTGGCCGGCCTCCCCGGCGCACCAGCAGTAGCCTCGGCCAACCGGCAGCGCAGTTTCGGCCACCAGGAACGCCAGCCGGCTCGGCTGAATTCCGTTGCCGCCCGAAGTCATCTGCAGGGTGCAGTTGGGTCGCGCCGGCAGCAGGGCGAGATCCTCCTCGTCGAGTACCTCCGCGACGACGATCGCCGGGACCTCCGCAGGTAGCTCCTCGAGGATCCGGCACAACGCGGGCAGGCCGGACGCGTCGGCGGCCAGTAACTGCCAGGCCACGCCAGAGCCGGGGGAGTACCAACCGTTGGGGTGATCCAGACGCACCCGGTCACCGGGCGAAGCGGCTTGCGCCCACGCAGTGCCGGGGCCCGTTCCATGCAGGAAGACCTCGATGTCCAGCTTCCGCCCATCCGGATGAACTCGTCGTACCGAGTAGCTGCGCCCGGTCTCGTCGCCGAAGTGGACTCCGACGGTCGCATCGGCCACCGTGGGCACGGCCAGCATCTCCGGGTCGTCGACCGCCAGGGTGATCCTGCGGATCCGCGGTGTCGGCGCAGCGCTGGCGACCACGACGGCCGGCGAGGAGTTCATCGCAGCTGACACTAATCGCGGTGCTGCGACGATTCGGTCAACTCCACTCCGCCGAGTCTCGCCGAACCGCCCGGTTGGTCCCGGGCGCTCCCGGCTTCTCCTCGGCTGCTGGTCAAGACCTCAGATCTGCACGTAACTGGTAAATCGACGGTCGGGTGGATATTGATGTACCAGTTACGTGCGAGATCGGTTGTTTGGTGGGCCGTCGACCTGGGAGTTTCCCCGTGGTTAGCGGCTATGGCCGTTCGTAAGTGGTAAATCAACGCGTCGCCGGGGGCCGAGGTACCAGTTACGTGCACGTTTCGATCGCCGCAGCGGGCAAACCCACTCGCTGCGCTCGCGTCTGCGCCATCTGGATGGCCGATGCGGCCAGCGCAGGCTCCGCCAGCACGGCCTTCTCCTCCGCCGAGCCTTGCCGAACCGCCGTGCTTGATGGGGCGGTCCCGGCTTCCCCTCGGCTCCGCGGCCACTCCCTTCGCTCCCGTCCACTCCGCCGAGCCTCGCCGAACCGCCCTGTACACATTTCCCAATCTGTACATTGCGGACATGGGCCCGGCTTCCCCCGTCCGCGACGACCCGGATCTGCAGCGCCTGCTGGGCCTGCCGTTCACCGATTCTGACGCGGTCATCGCCGAGGCTCTCCAACACGTCAGCATCCCGGCGCTGCTGATGTCGCTGGTGCACATCACCGGCGACCTGAGCTTGTTCGACCAGCTGCCCACCCCGGCCATGCTCATCCCGATGGACGTCCAGGGCGCGATCAGCGAGCCGGACAAGGAGACCGTGCGCAAACGCGCGCTGGAGATCATCGCCGACTACCGCGACCTGGGCTGCCCGCCGGCGTGGACACCCGACGACAATCAGTTGCAGCAGATGCTGGCCGTGCTGATGGCCGGCGACATCGACGCGAAGTTCCTCGACTACATCGCCGCGGACCTGCGCCTGTCCGACGCCGACCAGTACGGCCCGGAGCTGGCGTCCACCGCCGAGCAGCGCGCCGGATTCCCGGTGCTGATCATCGGCGCGGGGGAGGCCGGCATCGTCGCCGGGGTGCGGCTGCAGGCGGCGGGCATCCCGTTCACCATCGTCGACAAGCAGGACGGGGTCGGTGGCACCTGGCTGGCCAACCACTATCCCGGCTGCCGGGTCGACATCACCAACCAGTACTACACCTACTCGTTCGAACCGACCGACCACTGGACCCACCACTACGCCGAACAACCGGAGATCCTGCGGTATCTCAACGACGTCACCGACCGGCACGACCTGCGCCCGCACCTACGGCTGAACACCCGCGTGGAATCCGCGGTGTGGGACGACGATGCTGCCCGGTGGAACGTGGAAACCGTTGACGCCCAGGGTAATCACGAAACACTCACCGCGGCGGCGGTCATCTGCGCGGTCGGCCAGTTCGGCAACGCCCGGATCCCCGACATCCCCGGCGCCGCGGACTTCGCCGGTCCGGTCTGCCACACCGCCGCCTGGCGCGACGACCTGGACCTGGCCGGCAAGCGCGTGGCCGTTGTCGGTGCCGGGGCCAGTGGGTTCCAACTGGTCCCGGCCATCGCCGACATCGCCGCCCACGTCGACGTCTATCAGCGCACCCCGCAGTGGTTCGCGCCCAACATCGTCTACCACGACGCGATTCCCGACGGAGCCCGCTGGGCGATCCGGCATCTGCCCTTCTACGGTCGCTGGCTGCGCCTGCTGTCCTGGTGGCCGCTGGCCGACGGCGGAACCGAAACCGCGCGCATCGACCCGCATTGGGACGATGGCGGCCTGTCCTGCGGCCCGGCCAACCGGGCTTTCCGCGACCTGTTGGTGGCCTGGATCCAGGCCTTCACCAGCGATGCCGACCTGCTGGCCAAGGTGGTCCCGTCCTACCCGCCGATGGGCAAGCGGCTGCTGCAAGACAACGGCACCTGGCTGAAAACCCTGCAGCGCGACGACGTCGAGCTGGTCACCGATCCGATCGCGGCGATCGACGCGACCGGCATACGCACCGCCGGCGGGATGCACCGCGACGCCGCCGTACTGATCTGGGCGACCGGCTTCGACGTCAACCACCAGCTCGGCCCGATCACCATCCGCGGCGTCGACGGCGTGGATCTCGCTGACGCCTGGGGTGATTCGCCGTATGCGTACCTGGGCGTGACCGTCCCCGGGTTCCCGAACCTGTTCTGCATGTACGGCCCGGGCACCAACGCCGTCAACGGCGCCAGCATCATCTACAACTCCGAATGCCAGATGCGCTACGCACTGGCCTGTATCGACCTGTTGCTGGCCAGTGGTGCCCGACGGCTGGAACCACGCGCCGAGGTCTGCGCGCAGTACACGGCCTGGAACTCCGAGCAGCTGCGCGGTTTCGTCTACACCCACCCGGCGGTGGTCAGCAGCTACTTCCGCAACTCCTCCGGCGACGTTCCCACCCTCTACGGCGGGCTGATCTCCGACTACTGGCGCCGGACCAGTAGCGCCGATCCCGCCGACTACGAATTCTACTGACCATCAATCCGGATACGACAACAGGAGGACCCATGGCAGGACGGCTCGCCGGCAAGGTGGCACTGATCAGCGGCGGAGCCCGCGGCATGGGTGCCTCGCACGCCGAGGCGATGATCGCCGAGGGCGCGCAGGTAATGATCGCCGACCTACTCGACGACGAGGGCGCCGCCACCGCCGAGCGACTCGGCGACGCCGCCCGCTACGTGCACCTCGACGTCACCTCACCGGAGGACTGGGCGGCTGCGGTGGCCGGGACCGTCGAGACGTTCGGCAAGCTCAACGTCCTGGTCAACAACGCCGGCATCATCAACGTCGGCACCGTCGAGGACTACGACCTGAACGACTGGCACCGGATCATCGACATCAACCTCACCGGAGTCTTCCTGGGCATGCGGGCGTCGGTGAAGGCGCTGCGGGAGGCCGGCGGCGGCTCCATCGTCAATATCTCCTCGATCGAGGGTCTCGGCGGCACCGCCATGACCCACGGCTATACCGCCGCGAAGTTCGGTGTGCGGGGCATCACCAAGTCCGCGGCCTGGGAGCTGGGGCAGTGGGGGATCCGGGTCAACTCGGTGCACCCGGGGCTGATCCGCACCCCGATGATCGCCGGGGTGCCCGAGGACATCTTCCAGTCCGCACTCGGCCGGGCCGCCGACCCGATCGAGGTGTCGAACCTGGTGGTGTATCTGGCCAGCGACGAATCGTCGTACTCGACCGGCTCGGAGTTCGTCGTCGACGGCGGCACCGTCGCGGGCCTGGCGCACAAGGACTTCTCCACCCTGGACGCCGGCGACTGGCAGGCCCAGTAGTTCAGGCCGGGAACAGCCGCCGGCCGTTGCGATACAGCACCCCGGCCAGCCAGTCATCGCCGAGATCCAGGTCGATCAGGGCCGTGATCGCGTCGATGTAGCGGTACGGGATGTTGGGGAAGTCGCTGCCGAAGACGATCCGTTCACCCAGCTCGAGCAACCGGGCGCGCTCGGACTGCGGGAACGGGAACATCGCCTCGGCGAAACCGGTGAACGCCATCGTGGTGTCCAGATGGACATTCGGGTACCGCTGTGCCAGGTCGAAGAATCCGCCGTACTCGGGCATGCCCATGTGTGCGATCACCAGCCTCAGCGCCGGGTGGCGTTCCAGCACCTGGGCGACCGGCGCCGGACCGGTATAGGGCCCCGGCTCGGGACCCGATCCGGCGTGGATGATGATCGGGGTGCCGGTGGCCTCCATTGCCGACCAGACCGGGTCCAGCAGCGGGTCCCGCGGGTCATAGGCGCCGACCTGGATGTGGGACTTGAAGATTCGTGTCCCGGCGTCCAGCGCGGCCGGAACATACCGGGCGGCTTCGGGTTCCGGGTAGAACGTCGCGCTGCGCAGACAATCCGGGGTGCGGTCGGCGAACTCAGCGGCCCACGTGTTGAGCCAGTGCGCCATGTCCGGCTTGTGCGGATAGACCAGCGAGCTGAACGTCTGCACCCCGAAGCTGCGCAGCGTCGCCAGCCGCACGTCCTCGTCGTGCCGGTAGGTGATCGGCCACGGGGCGGCCCGCTCGGCGACGCCGTCGAAGTAGTGCCACACCTTGCGCATCACCCGATCGGGCATGAAATGCGTGTGCACATCGACGATGCCCGGAATGCCGAGTTCGTCGATCACCGCATGTATTCGGTCGGCCTCGGCCACCGTGTCGGGGTGGTCGGCACCGAGTGCGGGGGCGGCGTCGCCGCACACCCTCAGCTGCCCATGATCCGGGCCAGTTGCCGGCGCTGCATCCAGCGTTGTTCGACGGGCCGTTGGGCGTTGCGGTCGACCAGTACCGGGTAGGTGGTCAGGTCGGTGAACTGCAGTCGGCCGGACTGGAATCCGATCATGGCGCTGGCACGACGGCCGGACTGCAACTGGTCGGCCAGGTATTCGATGCAGTGCGCGGTCAGGCTGGTGGCGTGGATGCGGTCGAACGGCGACGGGTCGCCGCCCTCCTGGATGTGCCCGAGGATCGCCTGGCGCGCGTCGAACAGCTCACCGCCCTCCTTCTCGAACAGCGAGGTGATGAATCCCGTCGTGTACACCGGATCAGCGCCCTCGCCTCGGATGATCAGACCCAGCCGTCGTCCGGCGCGGAAGTTCTCCTCCATCGCGTGCACGTCGGCGGTCAGCGTGTCCAGCGTGATGCCCTCCTCGGGCAGATAGATGCGTTCGGCGCCGGCGGCCAGACCGGACAGCAGCGTCAGGTATCCGCAGTCGCGACCCATGACCTCGACGATGAACACCCGCCGCGTCGCCACCGCAGACTGGCGGATCTTGTCGACGTCGGAGACGATGCTGTTCAGCGCGGTATCGCTGCCGATGCTGAGTTCTGTTCCGGGGACGTCGTTGTTGATGGTCATCGGCAGACACACGATCGGGATGTCGAGCGCGCGGAATTCACTGCGGTGCGCGTGCAGCATGTGCGCGGCGGCGTACCCGGTCCAGCCACCGGCCATCAGCAGGGCGTCTATCCGGTGTGCGGAAATCTGTTCGGCGATCGCCGGGAGGTCCTCAGGCTCGGGCACGAACCGGTTGGTACCGATCTCTGCACCGCCGTCGGACACCCAGCCGCTGACGTCCATCCAGTTCATCTCGTGGATGTCGCCGCGGCGCAGGCCGCGGAACCCGCGCCGGATGGCCAGCACCGAGTATCCGCGGTCCAGGCCGAGCCGTACCGCCGCGCGCACGGCGGCGTTCATGCCCGGTGCCGGCCCGCCGCCGTGGATGACGCCGATCCGGAACCGGCGCCCGACGGCGGCGGTTCGCCGGGGCGCGGCCTGCTGGATGGTCTGCAGGATCTGGTAGGACTGGTGAAAACTGCCGCTGCGCAACTTCATTGCGCCGTCGAAGTCGCGGGCCTGGATGTGCTCGGAGACCGCGCGGGTGCGTTGCACGCATTCCATCAGCGGTGAGGTCACCACCCGGTTCTCCCGCAGCCCGATCAACTGTGGTTCGGCGTCGGGCGTTTCGTTGAGCAGTTGCTCGACGGCGGCATCCCCGAGCAGGGTGGCCAGGTAGCGGTCGAAGGCGCTCGGTGCCCCGCCGCGTTGCACGTGGCCGAGGATGGTGATCCGCGCGTCCTCGCCGAGTTCGGCTTCCAACAGATTGCGGATCGATTCGGCGGTGATCGGGTTGCCCTCGCGGTCGCAGGCCCCCTCGGCGACGATCACGATGCTCTGCCGGCGACCGATTTCGCGGCCTGCCTTGACGTCTCGGCACATCTGGACGTCCCAGTCGTCCGCCGGCGGCTGTTCGGGCAGGAGCACCCAGTTGGCGGCGGTGGCGATCGAGGCCATCAGGGCGAGATAGCCGCAGTGCCGGCCCATCACTTCCACCACGAAGGTGCGCTGATGGCTGGACGCGGTGCTGCGCAGCGCATCCATGGCCTCGACGATGCGATGCAGGGCGGTGTCCGCGCCGATCGTCATATCGGTGCCGGCCATGTCGTTGTCGATGGAACCGACCAACCCGACCAGCCGCAGCGCCGGGTGCCTGGTGGCCTTCTCGGGGGCCAGTTCCCCGGCCTCCACCAGCTCGGCGAGCAGCTCGGGCCATTCCCGGCGGAAGATGTCGCAGCCGGTGAGGCTGCCGTCGCCGCCGATGGCGACCAGGGCGTCGATGCCGCGGTCGACCATGTTGCGCGCGGCGGCGCGTCGGCCCTCGCGGGTGCGAAATTCCTTGCAGCGGGCAGTGCCGATGACGGTGCCGCCCTTGTGCAGGATGCCGCCGGTTTCGGCGGGTTCCATGGGCCGGATCAGGTCGCCGCCGTAGACCAGGCCGCGCAGTCCCTCGTGGACGGCGTAGGTGACGACGCCGTGATAGGCCGCGGAGCGGACGACGGCGCGCACCGCGGCGTTCATGCCGGGGGCATCGCCACCGCTGGTGAGGACGCCGATGCTGGTCGGTCGCGATGAGGCGGGAGCCGCAGACATGCCGACGAACTTACCGGTGACTCAGCGGCGCAGCAGGGCGATCGGGCCCGGCCCGGTGAACACCAGCAGAAACAGTGCGAAACAGTAGAGCGCCGCGAGTTCACCGTTGTTGAGGATCGGCCATAATCCGTCGGGGGCGTGCGCGGTGAAGTAGGCAACCGCCATGGTGCCGGAGCCGAGGAACGCCGCGGGGCGGGTGAACAGACCCAGTGCGACCAACGCCCCGACCACGACCTCGATGACGCCGGCCCACCAGGGGGATCCGGCGGACATGTCCAATGCGGGTCCGGCCGGGTAACCGAAGATCTTCGAGGTGCCGTGGACCAGGAGACCCAGCCCGACGATGATCCGAAAGACGCTCAGCACCACCGGCCCGAATGCGTCGAGGCGATCAGTGAAGGAGTCCGACATGGCCGGGAGGCTACCGCGGATGGCGCGGGTGCGCGGGATCTCCGATGTTCCACGCATGCTGGATCAGGGTTACGCGGCACACCCACCCACAAAGTATTGACATATTGCAATACATGCATGAATATGGTCGGTGAACCCCACGACAACAGGAGGCGCCGCAATGACCGACCATGCCGCCGGCACCCAGGTCGTCGACCGCGCCGAATCCGCACATCGGGCCGACGACGGGCACGCGCACGACCACGCCCGGGGGATGATCTTCGGCGAGCGCTCCGAACTGATCTTCGCCGGGCTGTCCGGACTCTTCCTCGGCACCGGGTTCATCCTGGCCACGTTCACCGACAGCCCGCGTGCCGTGGAGATGGCGTTCTACTGGCTGGCCTTCGGCTTCGGCGCCTTCTTCACCGTCCAGGAGGCCTACCGCAGCGTCCGGGCCGGACGCTTCGAGATCGACTTCCTGATGATCGCCGCCGCCGTCGGCGCGGCGGCGCTCGGCGATGTCGGCGAGGGCGCCCTGCTGCTGTTCCTGTTCGGTGTCGGCCACGCGCTGGAGGGCTATGCGATGGGCCGCGCGCGCCGCGCCATCGAGGCACTCGCGGAGCTGACGCCCAAGACCGCGCTGGTACGCCGGCCTGGCAGCGACGTGACCGCCGAGATACCGATTGAGCAGCTGGCCGTCGGGGATGTCGTCGTGGTACGCCCGCACACCCGCATCGCCGCCGACGGTTTCGTGATCACCGGATTCAGTAGCGTCGACGAGGCCTCGGTGACCGGCGAGAGCATGCCGGTGGACAAGCGGGCAGTCGATGATCCGGCGGTCGCGGCCACCGCCCCCGAGCAACTGCCCGCTAGTGCCCGGGTCTACGCGGGCACCATCAACGGTGCCGGGGCGCTGGAGATCGAGGCGACCCGGCGCGCCGAGGATTCCACCCTGGCCCGGGTGGTCAAATTGGTGTCTGAGGCCAAGGCCGACACGTCGTCGTCGCAGCGTTTCGCCGAGAAGTTCCAGCGCATCTTCGTGCCCGCGGTGCTGGTCCTGATTGTCGCCCTGCTGTTCACCGGAGTCGTTGTCGACGAACCGTTCTCGGCAACGGTGTACCGGGCGCTGGCGGTGCTGGTGGCCGCAAGCCCGTGTGCGCTGGCCATCGCCACCCCGTCGGCGGTGCTCGCGGCGGTCGCCCGTGCGGCCCGCGCCGGCATCCTCATCAAGGGCGGGGCTGCGCTCGAGCAACTCGGCCGGGTGCGGGCGATCGCCTTCGACAAGACCGGCACCCTGACCCGCGGCCGACCGCAACTGACCGACGTGATCCCCGCCCAAGGCGTCAGCGAAACGCACCTGCTGGCCACCGTCGTGGCCGTGGAGGCGCACAGCGACCACCCGCTGGCCCGCGCGATCACCGAGGACGGCCGGCAGCGGCTGAAGCGCACACTGCTCCCGACCGTCGTGGATGTCCGCGGCGTCATCGGCCGGGGTATCACCGCGGAGGTGGACGGCACGACCGTGCAGATCGGCAGCCGCGCCCTTTTCACGGACGACGGCATTGCGCTACCCGCCGAGCTGGAGGCTGTCGTCGCGGAACTGGAGGCCTCCGGGCGCACCACCATGGTGCTCCGCGCCGACGGACGCTGGCTCGGTGTGATCGGCGTGATGGACACCGCGCGACCCGAATCGGCCACCGTCATCGAACAACTCGCCGGCTCGGGGATCCGCGCGACGGTGCTGCTGTCCGGAGACAACCAGCCGGTGGCCGACGCGGTGGCGGCCGAGGTCGGCGTCACGCAGGCGCGCGGCGGGCTGCTGCCCGAGGACAAGGTCACTGCGATCGACGAGCTGCGGGGACGGTTCGGCCGCGTCGGCATGGTCGGCGACGGCGTCAACGACGCCCCCGCGCTGGCCCGCGCCGACGTCGGGATCGCCATGGGCGCAGCGGGTTCGGCCGTCGCGCTGGAGACCGCCGACGTCGCACTGATGGCCGACGACCTGCGTGCGCTGCCGTTCGCCGTGCAGATCGGCCGTCGTTCCAATCGGGTGATGGTGCAGAACCTGCTGGTCAGCTTGGGCATCATCGCGATCCTGATCCCGGCGACGATCCTGGGGCTGGGCATCGGTCCGGCCGTGATCGTGCACGAGGGATCGACCCTGTTGGTGGTGTTCAACGCCCTGCGGTTGCTGGCGGTGCGCCCCCGGACCTGACCCGCCTAGTGCAGCAACCCGGCCTTGCGGGCGTCGAATCGAAGCTCATCGCGGTGGTCGGGGTGGGCGATTGCGATCAACCGCTTCGCCCGCTCGCACAGGCTGGCGCCGCGCAGCTCGGCCACCCCGTATTCGGTCACGACGTGGTCGACGGTGTTCTTCAAGGTGGTGACCACGCTGCCGGGGGTGAGGGTCGCGCGGATGCGCCCGACGCCCTTGCTGGTCGTCGAGTGCAACACCAGGAACGCCTGACCGTTCTCGGAATACATTGCACCGCGGGCGAAGTCGGCCTGACCACCCGAGGAGGACCAGTACCGGCCGGCGATGGTCTCGCTGGCCGCCTGACCCATCAGGTCGACCTCGGTGGTGGCGTTGATCGACACGAAGTTGGGTTCCTCGGCGATGATCCGGGGGTCGTTGACCCAGTCCACCGCCGACATCCCGACGGCGGCGTTGCGGTGCAGCCAGCGCAGCAGCTCCGGGGATCCGATGGCGAACGTCGCCACATGCTTGTTGCGGTGGTGGTGCTTGCGGGTGCCGGTCGCCGCGCCGGATTCCACTAGCTTCATCAGGCCGTCGGCCATCACCTCGGTGTGGATGCCCAGGTCGCGGTGCCCGTGGAGCGAGCCCAGCAGCGCGTCGGGCACCGACCCGATGCCGACCTGGATGCACGAGCCGTCGGCGATGCGCTCGGCGACCAGCGCGGCGATGGCCTGGTCGGTGGGCGACGGGTCGCGGTGGACGTGCTCAGGGAACGGCGCATCGGTCTGGATCCAACCGGCCACCTGGCTGTGGTGAATCATGTTGCCGCCATAGGTGAACGGCATGTCCGCGGTGACCTCGAGGAAGAACGGGACGTTGCCGATGAAGGTGGCGGTGTAGTCGGCGTTGGTACCGAGGCTGAAATAGCCGTGCTCGTCGGGACCCGCGGCGCGTGCCAGCACCAGATCCGGCTTGACCCGACGGAGGATCAGCGGCATCTCGGAGAAATGGTTAGGCACCAGGTCGCAGGTGCCCTCCCAGAACGCCTTGCGGGATCCGGGACCCAGGTAGTAGCCGACGTGGCGGAGCCGGTCGCCGAACTCGCCGCGGATGTAGCGGTGCTCGCCGAGGGGGTCCATCTGGTGGATGCGCACCCCGGTGAACCGGGCCGCGTTGTCCTCGAGCGCCCGGATCAGCGTCGGCGGCTCGCCGAGGGCCAATGGGACCACCAGCTGGCTGCCGTCGGAGACGAAGTTCAGGACGTCGTCGGGGGCCCCCGGAGCCGGGGTCGGCGCGGGTACTGACATGCGGAGAAGCTCCTATTCGGCATGGGTGCACTCGGTACGGCGGTTCACTGTGACACAACCCCGGTGACCGGCGGGTCGGGATGGGCACAGTCGAGCATCCTTGACACCCCCCGAGAACAGCTGCTAAGCAAGTGCTCAGCAGCTGGCGTCCGGAGTGCCAGGCGAAAGGATTGAGTGGCAGTGACCAACACCATCGACATCGATTCCACCGTCGAAAGCTCGGGCATCATCCCGGTCTTCAACCCGTCCAACGAGGAGCAGATCGCCGAGGTGCCCGATTCGGATCGGGCGACCGTCGACGCGGCCGTGGCCCGGGCCCGGGAGACCTTCGAGTCGGGCGTGTGGCGCAAGCTGCCCGCCCAGCACCGCGCCGAGGTGATGTTCCGCGCCGCCGAGATCATCAAGGAGCGCACCGCGGAGCTGGCCGAGATCGAGGCCCGCGACAACGGCATGAACGCGATGGCCGCCCAGCAGATCATCAAGGTCGCCAACGAGATGCTGATCTACTACGCCGGATGGGTCGGAAAGATCCACGGCGAGTCGGCGAACCTCATCTCCGACGGCCTGCTCGGCCACTACGAGGAGTACCACACCTTCACCCAGCTGGAGCCGGTCGGCGTCGTCGGCCTGATCATCCCGTGGAACGGCCCGTTCTTCGTCGCGATGCTCAAGGTCGCACCCGCACTGGCCGCCGGCTGCAGCGCGGTGCTCAAGCCCGCCGAGGAGACCCCGCTGTCGGCGCTGAAGTTGGCGGAGATCTTCCGCGAGGCCGGCCTGCCCGACGGGGTGCTCAACGTGATCACCGGCTACGGGGAGACCACCGGCGCGCTGCTGACCGCTCACCCCGACGTCGACAAGATTGCGTTCACCGGATCGACGGAGGTCGGCCGATTGATCGTCAAGGCCGCCGCCGGCAACCTCAAGCGACTCACCCTCGAACTCGGCGGCAAGTCGCCGCTGATCATGTTCGACGACGCCAACCTGGACAAGGCCATCATGGGCGCCGGAATGGGTCTGCTGGCCGGGTCCGGACAGAACTGCTCCTGTACGTCACGCATGTATGTGCAGCGCGGTATCTACGACCGCGTGGTCGAGGGACTGGCCGCGTTCGCCCAGATGCTGCCGATGGGCGGCTACGAGGACCCCACCTCCGTGCTCGGCCCGCTGATCAGTGAGAAGCAGCGCACCCGCGTCGAGGGCATCGTCAGCGACGGGGTGGCCGGCGGCGCGGAGATCATCACCGGCGGCAAGCGGATGGATCGCCCGGGGTACTTCTACGAGGCGACCATCGTCACCAACACCACGCCGGATATGCGGCTGATCCGCGAGGAGATCTTCGGGCCGGTCGGCTGCGTCATCCCCTTCGACGAAGAGGAAGAGGCCATCGCCGCGGCCAACGACACCGAGTACGGGCTGGCCGGCTCGATCTGGACGGAGAACCTCTCCCGGGCGCACCGGGTCGCCAATGCGCTTCGCGGCGGCCAGATCTGGGTGAACACCGCACTCGCCGCCGACCCGTCCATGCCGATCTGCGGGCACAAGCAGTCCGGCTGGGGCGGTGAGCGCGGCAAGAAGGGCCTGGAGGCCTACTTCAACACCAAGTCGGTGTACATCGGCCTAACCTGAGCGGGTGAAGGTCCACCTGCAGGTCGACTCCGCCCCGCAGCGCGTCGCGGGGCACGCCGCTGCCATCGCCGCGTCAGGGGTCGACGGCCTGTTCACCTTCGAGGGCCAGCACGACGTCTTCCTGCCGCTAGTGGTGGCTGCCGGCGCCACACCCGGCATGGACCTGATGACCAACGTGGCGATCGCCGGTCCACGCAGCCCGCTGCACCTGGCGCACGCGGCGTGGGATCTGCAGGTCTACAGCGGCGGCCGCTTCCGCCTGGGCCTCGGTTCCCAGATCCGGCCGCACATCGAAAAGCGTTACGGCGCAACGTGGGACAAGCCGGCGGCGAAGATGGCCGAAACCGTGTCGGCGATCAAGGCGATCCTGGACGCCTGGGAGGGGAAGTCCCGGCTGAGTTTTCGCGGTGAGTACTTCACCCACACCCTGATGCCGCCGAACTTCAACCCCGGCCCGAACCCCAACGGGGCGCCGCCGGTGCTGATGGGCGCATTGGGCCCGGTGATGACCCGCACCGCCGCCGAGGTGGCCGACGGATTGCTGGTCATGCCCTTCAACAGCGACCGGCACTTCGCCGAGCGCACCCTGCCGGCGATCGCCGAGGGACTGCACCGCAGCGGACGGCGGGCCGGCGACTTCCCGCTCGTCGTCCAGGTGATGGTCGCGATGGGCCGCACCGGCGCGGAGCAGGCCGCGGCTCGGGCGGCGGTCTCCGGGTTGATCGCCTTCTACGGTTCGACACCGGCGTACCGGCCGGTGTTGGAGGTCGAGGGCTGGGCCGACGCCCAACCCGAACTCAACGCCCTGTCCAAGGTCGGCGACGTCGACCGGATGCGCGCACTGATCAGCGACGACATGGTGGCCAGAATCGGGGTGACCGGTACACCGGAGGAGTGCGCCGCGGAGATCGGCCGTCGCTACGGCGCGCGCGCGGGGGAGGTCTGCTGCTATTTCCCCGGCTACCGCCCGCCCGCGGACCAGATCGCCGCGCTGACCGCCGCGCTGCACGACCTACCGGCGCGGCCGTGACCGATCTGGAGGTCGACGTCGCCGACGGCGTCGCGATCCTCACCCTCAACCGGCCCGAGCAGCGCAACGCCTACACCCGCGCGATGGGCGAGGCGCTGAGCGCGGCCTACCGCGCCTGCGACGAGGACGACGGCGTGCGCGCGATCGTGCTCACCGGGGCCGGTGATGCGTTCTGCGCCGGGGCGGATCTGGCCGCAAATCCGTTCGACGCCACGGATGGGGCCTTCACCGCATCGCCCATCGACCCGGCGGCCTTCAACCTGCGCACCCCCGTGATCGCCGCCGTCAACGGTCACGCCATCGGCATCGGATTGACCATCGCACTGCAGGCCGACATGCGGATCATGGCCGCCGACGCGAAGTACGCCGTCGCCCAGGCGCGCCGCGGGGTCATCGGCGACTGCACCTCGCACTGGACGCTGCCGCACATCGCGGGCGTCTCGGTGGCCGCCGAGCTGCTGCTCACCGGCCGCACCTTCGACGGGCACGAGGCCGTGACACTGGGCCTGGCCTCGAAATGCCTGCCCGCCGGTGAGGTCCTCGATCACGCCGTCGCACTGGCCACCGACATCGCCGTCAACGTCGCGCCGATGTCGGCCGCGTTGAGCAAGCGACTCCTGTGGGACACGGTGAGCAGGGGTTACAGCCCGCGGGAGGTGGCCGAGTTGGAGACCGAGCTGCATCATCGGCTGTTGGGCAGTCCCGACGCCGCCGAGGGGGTCGCGGCATTCCGGGAGCGCCGCGCACCCCGGTGGACCGGCTCGCCGGCACGGGACTGGGAGCCCCTGCCGTGACGGTCTGGGCTAAACTTTGGATGGCTAACTTCCTACGACCGGGGTGGGGTTTCGTATGACCTTGATCAACATCGCCAAGCTGGCCGTCGCGGGCGCACTCGTCGGTTCCGCCGTCGGCCTCGCCGCGGGCGTCGCCACCGCGGACCCGTGGGGCAATCCCGATCCCGTCGCACCGGCCAATGCGCCGCGCAAGCCCGCCGATACCTTCCTGAACGAGCCCGTCGTGTGGTGGTGGGGACCGTCCGGCGGCCACTGGGGCGTCTGGATCAACGGCCAGTTCCTGACGCTTACATAGTCGAGTCGCGATGTAACGGTTACACTCACCGATTGTGAGCGCAACCCCCGTCGTTCCCGCCGGTTGGGACGAGATCGACCCGAACTGGATGACCGCCGCGCTGGCGGCCCGCAACCCCGGCGTCCGGGTGGACACCGTCACGGTGCTGATGCGCGACGACGGCACCAATCGCCGCGCCCGACTCGGCCTCACCTACCGCGACGGCGACGGTCCTGCAACGGTTTTCGCCAAGGGTGTCGATCCCGACCACCGCGAGCTGATCAAGATGACCAGCGGGCTGTTCCACGAACCGCGGCTGTTCGCCGCCGAGATCGAGCTGCCGCTGGAGCACCCGGTGGTCTACGCCAGCGTGATCGACGAGGACGCCGAAGACTTCCTGCTGGTGATGGAGGATCTCACCGCCCGCGATGCCGATCCCCGCGATGCGCTGCGCCCGTTGACCGTCGAGCAGGCCGCCGCCGGAGTGCGCGGGCTGGCGCGGCTGCACGGAAAGTACTGGGGCGAGCGGCTTTCCGCTCCCGAGCTGGACTGGGTCGAGCCGTTCGAGCCGTGGGACGGTATGCAGTGGGCGCCGCTTCCGGCCGCCCAGCAGCGGTTGTCCGCCGGCACCCCGGCGGAAGTCCTCACCATGGGCATCGACCGGCTGGTCGAAGGTATCTGGAAGCCGTATATCCGCAGCCTCACCCGCAGTCCGCAGACCCTGCTGCACGGGGACCCGCACATCGGCAACACCTACGTGCTGCCCGACGGGCGGGTGGGCTTCCTGGACTGGCAGGTACTGCGCCGCGGCAACTGGTCACTGGACCTCGGCTACTTCCTGCAGGGGGCGCTGACCGTCGAGGACCGCCGGGCCCACGAGCGCGAGCTGCTGGCCGTCTACCGCGACGGGCTCGGTCTGCCCGCCGACGAGTTACCCGGCGCCGACGAGATCTGGCTGCGCTACCGAGCCTCGGTGGCCCACGGCCTGTGCACCTGGCTGGCCACGGCCAGTGCGGGGGAGCTGTGGCAGCGCCCGGACATCGCGCTCGAGCTGGCCCAGCGCTATTCGATGGCATACGGCGATCTGGATACCGCTGCCGCGATCGCGGAGATCGGTTGATCGGCCGATAGACCGCGCCGCGGCGACGGGGTGAAGATAGCGCGGGGGCACGAAAAGGAACGTCACAGCGGTCCGACAACTGCTGGTAGCCTGGCTAACAGATTCTTCGTCGGCTCCGATAGGAGTAGTGACACGTGACAGCGCAGCCACGTGACACCACATGACATAGGACAGAACAACCGTGCCATCATGAGGGGTAGCACTATGAAGAAGACTGTTTTCACCGCCTGTGCCGCGCTGACGATCGGCAGTTTCCTGGCACCGGCGCTGGCCTCGGCCGCCCCGGACGTCGACGCGATCGCCAACTCCACCTGCACCTATCCGCAGGTCATCGCCGCGGTCAACGCTGAGGCGCCGGAGACCGCCGCGGAGCTCAACAGCAGCCCGCTGGTCAACATGTGGCTGCAAGGCCTGATGGCCGCGTCGCCCGATGAGCGCCGGGCCAAGATCGCCGAGGTGTCTGGCTACCCGCAGATGCAGCAGTATGCGCCGGTCATCAACCAGGTCGCCTACTCCTGCAACAACTACTGATCGGACAACCCGGTCGCGACGGCTGAATCCGGCCGTCAGCGCCCCACCCTAATCACTCCGTGCGCGCCGCGCTCGGCGTCGATCATCGAGTGCGAGACGAACGGGTAGTTGCCGGGCTCGGGAAAACTCAGCTCGACGAACCCGCCCTGGGCGGGGAACAGGCCCAGGGTCTGCGCGCCTCCGGCGCCCGGCCGCAGCCGGTAGGCACCCTCGGCCCACACCGTGTCGAACTGTCCGCCGACCACGTGGAACGACGTGCCCCGGTTCGGGCCGGCGGCCAGCACCCAGATCCGGACCCGCTGGCCCACCCTCGCGGTCAGCGGCGCATGGTCGTACTGCTGCGCGTAGCCGTTGAACACCACCAGGTCGGGGCGATCGGCCAGCACCTTGTCGGCGTCGGCCTCGCCGTTCTGCGGCCCGAGGTACAGCTCGGACTGGACCGCGATGTACTCGTGGTCCACCCGGGGCAGATCCGGCGGATCGATGACGACGGCGCCGAACATACCGTTGGCGATGTGCAGCGACATCGGCATCGTCGAGCAGTGGTAGAGCCAGATCCCGGCCCGGGTGGCGGTGAACCGGTAGACCAACCGCTGGCCGGGCTCGATGGTCCGCATCGGCACGTCTGGGGCCAGCGCGCCGGAGTGGAAGTCGATGGAATGCCCGATGCTGCCGTCGTTGACCAGGGTGATCTCGAAGGTGTCGCCGATCCGTCCGTGCAGCGTCGGGCCCGGCGCGGTCCCACCGAACGTCCACAACCGCTGGGTGATCCCGGGTGACACTTCGAGGTCGGTGTCGGCGGCGGTCAGCGTCAGCCGGTGCACCGGACCGGTGGCGGCGGGCAGCCGGGGATCTCGGGCGACGAAATCCGGGCCCGGTGCGCTTCCCAGGCTGCGCACGATATCGGCAGCACCGAGGGCCGGCTGCGACGCCGGATCGTGGTGGTGGCCCGCACCGCCGGCGGGCTGGGAGCCCGCGGCGCGCACCTTCAGCGTCATGCCCATCTGCCGGTGACCGGCCACCGAGCACCAGCCGTCAAGGTCGGATCCGATGATTCCGGCGTCGAGCACCGCGGTCTCTCCGGGTGCGACGCGCTGGGTCCGGCTGCCGTTGGCCAGCACCAGGTCGTGGCGGTCGACGCCGGTGTTGACCAGGGTGATCCGGAGCCGGTCGCCGGCGTTGACGTCGATGACGTCGGGCACATACCGCATGCCTTCCACACGCACCGCCGCCTCGACGGTGTGTCCGGTGGCCGTGACCGCAACATTCGGTGCGGTGGCGATCCCGACGGCAGCCGGATCGACAGCCACCGCCCCGGCCGTGGTCAACACCACCACCGCCAGCCCGGCCGCGGCAGACCCGAGGCGCCGGGCCGCCGGTGCGGCCTGCAGCGGTCCCTTCTTCGACGGCACGCCGCGGTTGCGCAGGCACACCCGGACGGACCGAGCCAGCAGGATCAGGAAGGCGACGTAGGCCACCAACACCAGCACGGATGCGACCACCCGGACCAGGCTGGGCACCGGAAGAACGCACAGCAGCAGCGCGGCGTTGGCCACCGACAGCCGCCACGGGGCACCGCGCTCCAGGACGGCGATGCCGGCGAGCATCGACGCCCGGCCGCCGATCATCACCGGCACCAGATAGGCCAGCGAGCCGAACAGCACCTGCGCCAGGAATCCGGCCAGCAGCGCCGGTGCCGCCGCCGAGGTGACGTCCACGACGGACAACCAGTCGGGCGCGGTGAGCAGGCCCACGGCCAGATAGGCCAGCGACCCCAATAACCAACCGATACCGCACAGCACCGAGAGCGTGGGGAAGTCGGCCGGGTGCTTGCGCCGGATCTCGTCCAGGTGCGGCCACAGCAGGTACCCGGCGGCCGAGAGGAAGACCAGCGCACCGATCCCGACAACCGCCGGTACTCCGGTCAGCGCTCCGGCGACCGCGGTCAGCAGGGCCCCCACCAGTCCCGGCAGTGCCCGCCGCGCATGTCGCTCGACACCTTCGGCGATCCGGGTGCGCAGCATCGTCGGCCAGAAGGTGATCAGCGTGCCCAGCACCGTCAGCGCAATCCAGCCGAACAGGTTCAGCACCGCGTGCGCAGTCCGGAACCGCTCGTCGAGAATCCCGGGCAACGCCGAATTCGCCATCACCACACCGAGTCCGGCGCCCAGCAGCAGGGTCAGCGCTGCGGCGACGTAGTAGTACACGGTGATGGTGAACCGGGCGGTTCGGCGAGGTTCGGTGGAGGTGACGCGAGCGGAGCGAGTGTCGGCGGAGCCGAGGGGAAGCCGGGACCGCCCGCGACCAACCCGGGCGGGCAATGAGATCAGCAAGGCCCGGGTCAGATCGACGGCGTGCAGCCAAACGGCGATGGCGGCCAGTGCGCCCCCGGCCGCGACGACCGACCACCGATCGACCACCATCCCGGTGATCACGGCAACCGCGCCGATGTTGAACACCGCGAGCCCGATGACCTGACCTGGGAACGGCGGGCCGGCCTTGCGGCGCAGCAGGGCGTCGGTGAAGTGCCGGCTCCAGATCAGAATCGCGTTGCTCGCCGCCCCCAGGCCCAGCAGATGCACCAGCAGCCAGCCGGCCAGCGGCACGAACCGGTGTGCCAGCGCCACCGCCACCACCGCCAGCAACCAGGCGAAGACCACCGATCCCGCCCGCAGATGCCACGACCCCCGGTTCATGACGGTGTCCGTCGGGCCGAGCGGCGGGAACCGCGCACCACCGAGATCACGGCGATCACGATGAATCCCAGGATCGCCACGATGTTGAGCACCCCACCGGCCCGTACGGCGTACTCGACGTCACGGGCGTCGCCGACGGCCACCCGCAGCAGCAGCGAGGCGTGCAGCAGCACTACCGGGGCATACATCCACGGGGTGTACGGCAGCGGCCGCCGAACCACGGCGGGCAGGATGACCGGCGCGTGCGCCATGATCATCGACATCACGAAACCGAGCATGACGGCGTGCACGACGGCGTCGTACCCACGGCCGGCCGGCACCGGGCCGACCAGCAACCACAGCGTCGCGGGGACCAGGAGCCAGCCGTAGCCGGCCAGCAGGCACACCGCCATATAGCGCGGTAACCCGTTGCTGCGCACCGTCCGTCGCGCCACGTCGTGCCAGGCCAGCCAGCCGGTCATCGCCAGCAGCGCGCCACCGAGCAGGACGTAACCGGGACCGGGCCACAGCAGCGCGGCCGGCGCGCCGGCGGCCAGGGCGACGGCGGTGGCGGCCAGCACCGATTGGGTGCGGGGGCTCATCATGACGACCCGGGCCAGTTCCAGGCGCTCACCAGCGATGGTCAGGATCAGGAAACCGGAGAGCCACGGAATCAGCTGTGGCACCGGGAGATCGGCCCACCACAGCAGCGCCGCGCCGACCGCGAGCACCGCCCCCGCGGCCTGAATCAACACGGCCAGATCCGCGCTGCGACGCCACAGCACGACATAGAGGCCCAACAGCCCGGCGGTTCCGAGCACCAGCAACGGGTCGGACACCGAACGCGGTACCGGTGAGATGAGCGCCAACGCACCGGCACCCAGCGCGGCCGGCGCCAGATAGCCCGCCGGGCGGGCTGCCGCTACGGCACGTTCCAGGCACACCACGGTGCCGACGAAGCCGAGCACCAGCAGTACACCGTGCACCTCGGAGATCCGGGTGATCTGTACCGGAGCTGGCAGCCCCAGCAGCATCAGCGCGGCGTCCAGGCCGGCCAGCAGCGCCAGGGCACCCGGAATCAGCAGCAGGGACCGCGCCGGCAGCGCGACGTCACTCATCGCGGGTCCCGCCCGGGATGTCCGGGTCCGGCAGAAACAGCCGGCAGGCGCCCGGTTCGGCGAAGGCGATCAGGTCCAGCCCGGGTCCGGTGGCGGCGCCGAGTGCGTCCAGCATGCCTTCGACGAGCCCGAGGTGCACCTGGCAGACGACGGTGGGGTAGCGGCGGGCGGCGTCGAGCAGCGGGCAGGTGCGCAATGCGATCCCGGGCTCGTCGCCGCCGGCACATGGCTGCGGGCCGAAACCGAGTCGGGCGAGGATCTCGATCACCCGGGTGTGTGGATCCGGGTTGCCGTTGTCGCCGGAGCCGACCAGCTCGCGGCCCCAGTCGATGCCCGCGGCGCGCGCATCGGCTTCCGGGTGGGCGCTGGTGCGGGCCAGGTGGCCGGCCAGTGCGGTGGCCAGGCCGGCGTAGTCCTGGGCGCCGACGGCCGGATCGGCCGGTGCCGGCTGGTAGAGGGTGGCGGGGCGCCCCCGCCCGGCGGGTGCCTCGGTGGTGGTGTCGACGAGTCCGGCCTGCGCCAGTTCGTCGAGGTGTTCGCGCACGGTGTTGACGTGCAGGCCCAGTCCGGTGGCGACCTCGCTGACCCGCGCGGGCGCATGCCCGCGGATGAAGTCCAGAACGGCCAGCCGTTGGCGGGACAGCGGCGGATAACCCGCCGCAGGCGGGGTCGGCCGCGGCCCCAGTCGCACCCGCCCTTTATTCACGGAATAAACCGTAGTAAATTGAGGGCCGGTTCGCAAAACCCTCGACAACAGGAGCCCGGCATGTCTCTCGATGGCGTCATCGTCTCGTCCACCGCCGCCGACGCGGAAGCCGTCGACAACATCAAGAACCACCACGCCCAGCTGGCCGGCAGCCTCGACACCCTGGCCGAGTCGGTGCTGTCCGCGGCCGACCGGGGCACCGAGATCGACCTCGCCTGGTCGGCGCTGGTGGAGTTCCTGACCGACGAACTCCTCCCGCACGCCGCGGCCGAGGAGGACCGGCTGTACCCGGCCGCGGCCCGCACCGAACGCGCCCGGCCCCTGATCGAGTCGATGATCGCCGCACACCGGGTGATCGCGACGCTGGTCGAGCGGATCCGGCGGGAACGCTCTCCGGTCCGGGCCGCCGCCGAGGTGGAGGCGCTGCGGGTGGTCTTCAACGCCCATCTGGAAGACGAGAACGAACGGATCCTGCCGATCCTCGCCGCCGATCCCGAGGTGTCGCTGGCGGAGGTGACCGAGGGCATGCACGAACTGCTCGGCGGCGGGGGTGGTTGCTGCGGCGGCCATGACCACGGCCATGATCACGGCCACGCCGCGGCGGAGGGCCCCGGTGAACCGCATGTCTGCGCCTGCGGCGAGCACGACCACGAGGATCCGGTCCTCGACGTCCGCGAGGTTCCCCATGCCATTCGGCACGCCACCGTTTTCGGTGCGTTCGACGCAGTTCCCGAAGGCGGTGCGCTGGTGCTGATCGCCCCGCACGACCCGATCCCGTTGCTGCATCAGCTCGGCGACCGTTCCGGCGGGCGGATCGCCGTCGACTACGAGCAGCGCGGGCCGGACGCCTGGCGGTTGCGGCTGATCAAACTCTGAAAGCCGGGTCCCGGGACGCGTTGTCCCGGGACCGCCGACGCAGCGAGCTGCCGTCGGGCAGGATGGCCCAATGAACGACAGTGACACCGCCGACTACTTGGTGGTCGGGGCAGGCTCGGCCGGATCGATCGTCGCGTCGCGGCTGGCCGCGGCGGGCGCCGACGTCGTCCTGCTGGAAGCCGGCGGCACCGACCGTCGGCCCGACGTCCGGATTCCGGCCGGTGTGGTCGCGCTGTACATGACGGCGAACTGGAAGCACCGGTGCGCACCCGACCAGACCAAGGGCGGCGCCGTCGACCGATTCGCCGGCGGCCGCATCGTCGGCGGCAGCGGCTCCATCAACGCGATGGTCTACGTTCGTGGACGCGCCGGTGACTACGACGGCTGGGCCGAATCCGGCGCCGCCGGTTGGTCCTACGACGACGTTCTGCCGCACTTCAAGGCGATCGAGAGCTGGGTGGACGGCGCCGATGAGTACCGCGGCGGCGCCGGCCCGATCCCGGTGTCCTGGTGCGGCCACCGCCACCAGATCGACGAGGCGTTCATCGAGGCGGCCGTGCAGGCCGGGCATGAGCGCAACCCCGACCAGAACGGCCGCACGCAGGTCGGGGTATCGCGGACCCAGTTCAACCAGCGCCGGGGACTGCGGGTCTCCTCGGCCCGCGGCTACCTGCGGTCCGCACCTCGGGACCGCCGTCCGCGTCTGCTGACCCGCACGACGGTGTCACGGCTGCTGGTGGAGAACGGACGCGCGGTCGGCGTCGAATGCCGGGGCCGCCGGATCCGCGCCCGCCACGAAGTGATCCTGTGCGCGGGCGCGATCGGTTCACCGGCGCTGCTGCTGAAATCGGGCATCGGTCCCTCGGGGACGACGCTGAACCTGCCGGGTGTCGGGGCGAACTTCCAGGACCACCTGGTGGCCGGTCAGGTCTGGGAATCGAAGGTGCCCACGCCCAATACCCTCGGTCCGATCGGCGCGCTGCAAGGTGTCGGTTCCCTGCTGGCCCGGGGCGACGGCCTGCTGACCCTGTCCCCGTTCGAGGCACAGATATTCACCGATGATTTCCAGATCGCCGTGGGCCCAATGCATTACGAGCTCAACTCGGCCACCGGACGGACCGGGATCGAGCGGGTGAACGGCTTCACCGTGTACACCGTGTTGATGCATCCACGAGGCCGCGGGCACGTCAGGCTGCGCAGCGGCGCGCCGCTGGTGGAGTTCGAGCGCCTCGGTGACGACGACGACGTCGAACGGCTATTGAAGGGCACCGGGCAGGCGCGCGAGATCGTCGAGGGCACACCGGCCATGCGGGCGGTGGCCGGCGCCCACCGCACCCGCGGCGAACAGGACCGGAGTTGGCTCGCCGGGCGGGAGACCAGCATCTACCACGCCGTCGGAACCTGCCGGATGGGCGTCGACGACACGGCGGTGGTGGACCCGGAGCTGAGGGTGCACGGCGTGGCCGGACTGCGCGTCATCGACGCCTCGGTGATGCCGACCCTGACATCGGGAAACACCAACGCGCCCACCATGATGATCGCGCACCGCGGCGCGGACCTGGTGCTCTCAGACTGAGCGCAGCGCCTCACCCATCCGGGCGACGGCTTCGGTGAGGATCAGGGGACTGGTGGCGAAGTTGAGCCGGACATGGCCGGCGCCACCGACGCCGAACGACTCCCCGGGACTCAGCGCCACTTTCGCCCGGTCGCCGAAGAATGCCTCCGGCGTGCCCGCGGACGCCGGGATCCCGAGACCGCGGCAGTCCAGCCAGGCGAGGTAGGTGCCCTCCGGCTGCCGATAGCCGACGCCGGGAAGATGCTCGCCCAGCAGATCGGCGAGCCGCGCGCGGCTGGCGACCAGATCGGCAAGTAGCAGATCGAGCCAGTCACCGCCGTCACGGAAGGCCGCGGTATGTGCGATCACGCCGAAATGGCTGGCGCCGTGGCTGATCTGCATCGGTATCCGAGCCAGGTCTGCCGCCGCGGCCGGCCCGGCGACCACCACCGCGGCCTTGATCCCGGCGAGGTTCCACCCCTTGGATGCGGACATCACCGAGAATCCGGTCTCAGATCCGTCGACGGATAGGTACGGGGTGAAGGGCGCCTCGGGGAAGACGACGGGAGCGTGAATCTCGTCGGCGATCACCCGTACACCGTGGCGACCGGCCAGTGCCGCCACCGCCTCAAGTTCGCCGCGCGTGTGCACCACCCCGGTCGGATTGTGCGGATTACACAGCAGGAAAACCGGATTGGCACACATCGCACGCGCCCGCCCGAACGCTTCGTCCAGCGCGTCCAGGTCCAGCCGGCCGTCGTCGCGCAGCGGCACCTCGACGATCCGCCGACCCGCGTAGCCGACGTAGGCGAAGAACGGGGGATAGGCCGGGACGCAGAGGACCACGACGTCCCCGGGCTCGGACACCAGGTGCAGCAGGGTGGCGATGCCGTTCATCACGTCGGGCACCGCCGTGGTGCGCCCGACCGACAGGTCCGTCCAGTTCCATCTCGCCGCCGCGAAGGCCGCGAGCGCCTCGGCGTACCCAGTTCCGGCGGCGTAACCGGTGTCACCGAGCGCGACCGCTTCGGCGAGTGCGGCGGCCACCGGCGGCGCCAGCGGAACGTCCATCTCCGCCACCCACAGCGGCAGTACGTCGTCGGGGTAGGCGCGCCATTTCGCGCTGGTCCGGCGGCGTAGTTCGGCGAGCGTCAGTGTGGTCAGCGGCGTATCGGCGGCCATCGGCCCAGCCTATGCGGCGGGCCGCGCGCGAGCCCGGGATCGCGTCGCGGCGCATTGGGGGGGTGACCCGCGGAGATCACCGGCCCGGGATAATAGGGAGGTTCAGCGAGACTCGACGCAGCCGAGGTGAAGCTGGGACCACCGGGAAGCGGAAGGTTCCGAACAACCGCAATGGAGGGGAAAGCGTGTGACGGTCGTCGCCCTGTACCTGATGATCACCTTCGGCCTCGGCGGTGTCGCCCTGGCGTTGCGGTTGCCTCCGCTGGTGGGATTTCTGGCGGCCGGGTTCGTCATCAACGCCCTGCACCTGGACAAGGTGCCGGAGCTGGAGGTGGTGGCCGGGCTCGGTGTGACGCTGCTGCTGTTCGCCATCGGCCTCAAGCTCGACGTCCGGATCCTGCTGCGCCGCGAGGTGTGGCTGACCACCTCCGTGCACCTGCTGATCAGCGTCGTGCTGGGCAGTATCGCGCTCTGGCTCGCGGCGGCGGTCGGTGTCTCGATGCTTTCTGGTCAGAGCGTGCGGACCATAGTCCTACTGGCATTCGCGCTGTCGTTCTCCAGCACCGTGTTCGTCGTCAAGGTGCTGGAGGAGCGCGGCGAATCCCACGCCCTCTACGGCCGCGTCGCGATCGGCGTCCTGGTCATGCAGGACATCGTCGCGGTGGTGTTCCTGACGGCGACCAGCGGGCACCTGCCCAGTGTGTGGGCGCTCACGCTGGTGGCGTTGTGGCCGATCACCCGGGTGCTCCGCAAGATCTGGGGGCAGCTGGGCCACGGCGAGATGCAGTCGCTGTTCGGCATTGTGATGGCGTTCGTCCCCGGCTACGCGTGGTTCTCGGTCGTCGGTCTCAAAGGCGATCTCGGTGCCCTGGTGGTCGGCGTGCTGCTGGCATCGCACCCGGCCGCCACCGAGCTTGCGCGCTCGCTGTTTCACATCAAGGAACTGCTGCTGGTCGGGTTCTTCGTGTCGATCGGGCTGACCGGCCTGCCCGACCTGCCCACCGTCGGGGTGGCCATGCTCATGGTGGCGCTGCTGCCGTTCAAGGCAGGCTGGTACGTGGTACTGCTGGCCGTGATGAAACTGCGATATCGCACAGCGATACTGGCCGGGCTGAGCCTGATGAACTACTCCGAGTTCGGTCTGATCGTGGTGTCGGTCGGTGTGTCGGTCGGGCTGCTGACCCAGGCGTGGCTGGTGGAGATCTCTATCGCGGTGGCGCTGAGCTTCGTGGTGTCCGCTCTGGTCAACGGCCGCGGGCACCTGATGGTGGAGAAGATCGCGGCCCGGCTACCCGCGCAGGACGAGACCAAACTGCAGCCCGAGGAACGCCCGGCCGACGCCGGCGACGCCGAGGTGGTGGTGATCGGCATGGGCCGGGTCGGATTCGCCGCCTACCAGCGGCTGACCGAGCACTACGGCCTGAAGGTCCTCGGCGTCGACTACGACGGGCCCCGGATCGCCCGGCTTTCCGCCAAGGGTGTGCACATCGCGGAGGGTGACGCCACCGACCTGGATTTCTGGAATCGCCTGCGCCACTCGGACTCGGTACGAGTCGCGGTGCTGGCCATGCCGCGCAACGTCGGTGCGCTGGAGTCGCTGCGGGAGTCCGGGTTCAGCGGGGAGGTCGCCGCGGTGCTCCGCTACGAGGACGAGGTGGCGTGGGCCAAGGACCACGGGGTCGACATCGCCTTCAACGTGTACACCGGTGCGGGACTGGAGCTCGCCGATCAGATCAGCGGCGATATCGCGCGCGGGTCGATCGGCTCCGGCAACTCCGCGCCGGGCTGAGCCGTCATTCGTCGCCCGGGTGGGCGGCCTCGTATCCGGCGGTGAGCCAGTACATCGCGCGGTCCAGCGTGGTGAGGATGTCGGTAACGGCGATCTCTCCGGTGGCGTAGCGACCCAGCAGTCCGTACGCCAGCCCGGCGATGATGTTGTCGAGGTCGGCCACGAAGTTCTCGTCGACGCCGCTGAGCAGTTCGCGACCGGCCGGTGCCACGGCGTCGATGCCCCGGCGCAGTAACCGCTGCCCGCCCGGTGCCGAGCGTGCCCGGAAGAACGCCGTCAGCATCGCCGGATGCCGTTCCCACGGCTCGAAGATCGTCCGCAGCAGCCGCATGTAGGCGATGTGCAGCGATTCGCCCGGTCGGCGGGGGGCGATCGTGATTCCGGCATAGCGGTGCTCGTCGGTCCAGGCTTGCAGGGCCGCGAGGATCAGCTCGTCGCGCGTGGGGTAGCGCTTGTAGATGGTGGCCAACGACGTGCGGGCGCGGCGCGCCACCTCCCGCAGCTGCACCGCGTCGTAACCCTCGTTCTCCAGCATGCCGACCACGATCGCCAGCACCGGATCCCGATTCGGCACAACCGGTTCCGCGTCGTCATCGGGGACTGCGACCACTGGAGAGGACCTTTCTGCTCACCCTTGCCACCATCTGGTAACGACGTTACTCTACCTCCAGTAACTAAGTTACCGAGTTGCCGCACCGACGAAGCGAGGATCGATGGGTTCACTGGAGGGCCGGGTGGCCTTCATCACCGGAGTGGCGCGCGGCCAGGGCCGCAGCCACGCGGTAAGGCTGGCGGGCGAGGGCGCCGGCATCATCGGCATCGACATCTGTGCCGACATCGCCGCCAGCGGATACCCGATGGCCTCACGTGAGGAGCTCGAGGAGACCGTCGAACTGGTGGAATCCGCGGGCGGGACGATCATCGGCGCGGTCGCCGATGTCCGCGACTACCACGCCTTGGATGCCGCACTGAAAGCCGGCGTCGAGCACTTCGGCCGACTGGACATCGTCCTCGCCAACGCCGGCATCGCCACCATGAGCTTTCGCGAACTCACCATCGACGAAGAGCTCGAACAGTGGAGCGACGTGCTCAACGTCAATCTGGTCGGGGCCTTCCACACCGTCCGGGCGGCGATCCCGCACCTGATCGCCGGTGGGCGAGGCGGTTCCGTCGTGCTGACCAGCTCGACGGCCGGACTGCGCGGCTTCGGCGGGACGGGCGGTGGCGGCCTGGGCTACGCCGCCTCCAAGCACGGCATCGTCGGACTGATGCGCACCCTGGCCAATGCGCTTGCCCCGCACAGTATCCGGGTCAACACCGTGCACCCGACCGCGGTGAACACCATGATGGCGACCAATCCCGCGATGACGGCGTTCCTGGAGGCCTATCCCGACGGCGGCCCGCACCTGCAGAACCCGATGCCGGTGAGCCTGCTGGAGCCCGAGGACATCAGCGACGCCATCGCCTTCCTGGTGTCCGATGCCGCCAAGTACGTCACCGGGGTCACCTTCCCCGTCGACGCCGGCTTCTGCAACAAGCTGTGAGCGTCCGCGACGGCCGGGTGGCCGGCAAGAAGGTACTGGTCACCGGTGCGGCCCGCGGCATGGGCCGAAGTCACGCGGTCCGGCTGGCCCAGGAGGGCGCCGATTTGATCCTGGTCGACGTCTGCGCCACTCCGGAGGGCCTGGAGTACCCCCTGGCGACCGAGGAGGATCTGCGGGAGACCGCGCGGCTGGTCACCGAACTGGGCCGCACGGCGGTGGCCCGGGTCGCCGACGTTCGTGACGAGGCCGCGCTGCGGGCCACTGTCGACGAGGGCGTCGAGATCATCGGCGGGCTCGACGCCGCGGTCGCCAACGCCGGTGTGCTCACCGTCGGCACCTGGGACACCATCACCACCGAGCAGTGGCGACTGGTTCTCGAGGTCAACCTGATCGGCGCCTGGCATACCTGTGCGGTGGCTCTGCCGCACCTGGTCGATCACGGCGGCAGTCTGATCAACATCAGTTCGGCGGCCGGCATCAAGGGCAACCCCCTGCACATTCCCTACACCGCGTCCAAGCACGGGATCGTCGGGTTGAGCAAGGCCCTGGCCAACGAGCTTGCCGCCCAGAGTGTCCGGGTCAACACCGTGCACCCGACCGGTGTCGCCACCGGTATGGCGCCGCCGTCGCTGGCCACGGTGTTCGGCGAGAAACGCCCGGACCTGGTGCCGCTGTTCATGAATGCGCTGCCGGAGCCGATGATCGAGGCCGTCGACGTCAGCAACGCGGTGCTGTTCCTGGTGTCTGACGAGTCCCGGTATGTCACCGGCCTGGAGTTCAAGGTGGATGCCGGTGTCACCATCCGCTGAAACACCCGACGGCGCCGCGGCGTTCGCCGAGATCATGACGGTCCCGGCACCGGCGGGCGACAGTCCCACCACCTCGATGCTGCTCGATCTGGTGTACGGCGACATCTGGCAGCGACCCGGCCTATCCCGGCGTGACCGCCGGTTCATCACCCTGTCGTGTGTCGGGGCGGCGGACGCCGAAGGGCCACTCGACGATCACGTGTATGCCGCGCTGAACAGCGGTGATCTGTCCATCGTGGAGATTCAGGAGATGGCGCTGCATTTCGCGGTGTACGCCGGGTGGCCGAAGGCATCCCGGCTGAACATGGCGATCGATGCGCAGTGGTTCCGCATCCACGAGGAACGCGGTGAGCCGGTGCCGCCGCCGGCGCCGCTGTTGCCCCTGGCCACCCCCAGCGATCCCGAGGCGCGACTGGCGGGCGGGGAGCAGGCGTTCAAGGAGATCAACTGCATCCCCTACACGCCGATCCGGGACAACGCCTATCACGGCGGCGGGATCCTGAACTTCGTGTTCGGCGAGATGTGGCTGCGTCCCGGCCTGGGGATGCGGGAACGGCGGCTGGTGACCGTCACCTGCGTGGCGTTCCAGGATGCGCCGTACCCGATCCTCAGCCACGTCTACGCGGCACTGAAGAGCGGGGATCTGTCGTTTGACGAGATGGACGAGGTGGCACTGCATTTCGCGGCGTACTACGGCTGGGCCAAAGCGGCCAACCTGCAGCAGGTGATCGACGAGCAGAAACTTCGGGTGCGCGACGAATGGGCCGCCGAGAACGAGGCCTGACCGAGGCGCCGGTTACAACTGCGCGTAGACCGTCTTGGTCTGCAAGAAGCTTTCGATGCCCTCTCGTCCCCACTCCTACCCCCACCCGGACTGTTTGTGGCCGCCGAAGGGCATGGAATGGTCGAACACCATCTGGCAGTTCAGCGTGATGGTGCCTGCGGCCAGGCGCTTGGCGAGGCGATGCGCCCGCGCGATGTCGCGGGTCCACGCCGTGGCCGCCAGACCGTAGTCGGAATTGTTTGCCAGGGCCACAACTTCGTCGTCGTCCTCGAAGGGCAGGATCGCGACGACCGGACGGAGTTCGCGATGTTCGCAACGCCGTCGACAACGATCTGCTTGCCCACCTCGGTAGATCCGGTGAACGCAACCTTTTCGATGCCGGGGTGCGCGGTGATGGCCGCTCCCACGGTGTGCCCGTAGCCGGTGACCAGGTTGGCCACGCCGTCGGGAACACCGGCTACGGTCAGCAGCCTGGTGAGCAGCAATGCGGACAGGGGAGTCTCCTCCGCCGGTTTGACTACGCAACTGCTTCCGGCCGCGAGTGCCGGGGCGAGTTTGCTGCAGGCGTTGAACACCGGGCCGTTCCAGGGGAATATCAGCCCGACGACGCCGTACGGCTCCTTCAGCGTGTACGCGTGCATGTTGGTGAACGTGCCACTGATCCCGCCGGTCTGTTGCACGTCGTGAGCGATACCGTTGAGCTTTGTGCACCAGCCGGCGTAGTACCTGAAGGTTTCCGCACTCGTCGACATGATCATCCGGGCCTGAAAGTAGGGCATTCCGGTATTCAGCGAATCGATCTCGGCGAGATCGTCAGCATGCTGGTCGATCAGGTCCGCAACGCGCCAGAGGACCTTGGCCCGCTCGCTGCCCGGCAGTCCGCTCCAGACACCGGATTCAAAGGTCGCCCGGGCTAGCGCTACCGCATCGTCCACGGCCTTGCTTCCGCCGTCCCGGAATTCGGCAATCACCTCCTCAGTGGCTGGGTCGGTGATGGTGACCATGTCGCCGGTACCGGGCCGGTTGCGCACTTCGTCGAGAATCGCCTGCACTGCCACGTCACTACCCCTTCCGAATGGGTGTCGAATCTGCTCAGTCCGCGCGGGTGAATTCGATGTTCAGCTCGGTGAGCCCGCGCAGTAGGAAGGTGGGCTCGTACGAGTAGTGGCGGGCATCGGCGGGGCCGTGGGGCTCGGCGTCGATCCGGATGTCGTCCATCCGGTCCAGCAGCCGGTTGATCGTGACGCGGCCCTCGACCCGGGCCAGCGGAGCACCCGCGCAGGTGTGGATGCCGCGGCCGAACGCGATGTGTTCGCGCACGTTCTTGCGGTCGATCCGGAACTCGTTGGGGTTTTCGAACTTCCGCGGGTCGCGGTTGGCCGCACCGAGGCACAGCATGAGCACCGTGCCGGCCTTGATCGGCACGGTGCCCAGCGTCGTCGAACGGCGGCAGAGCCGGAAATCCACCTTGGTCGGGCTTTCCATGCGCAGCGTCTCCTCCATGAAATTGCCGACCAGGCTTCGGTCCTCCCGCAGCAGTCGCTGTAGGTCCGGCTGGTCACCGAGGATCTGCACGGCGGCACTCAACAGCTTGGTGACGGTCTCCTGGCCCGCGGCGAACAGGAACGTTGCCGGGCGTACCACCTCGAGAAGGGGAGGCGTCGAGCCGTCCGGGTAGGTGGCGGTGGCCAGACCGCTCAGCACGTCTTCGCGGGGGTTGCGCCGGCGGTCGGTGATGTATTCGCTGAACAGGTCGTCGAGATACTGCAGCGGGTTGCTGCCGACGGGCTCGTGATCGAGAGACCCGACCATGGACCCCGGCGCATCGCCGGCGCCGAGGTTGCGGCGCAGCCGCGGGCGATCCGCTTCGGGCACGCCCAACAGGTCGGCGATCGCCAGGGTGGCGAACGGCTTTGCGTATTCGCGCAGGAACTCGCAGCGCCCGTTGCCGATGAACTCGTCGATCTGCTGATCGGACAGTTGCCAGATGTAATCCGCGTTCTCCTGCAACCGCTTCGGGGTGAGCAGGCGCCCCAGGAGCGACCGGGCCTTCTCGTGCTCGGGCGGGTCCATCACCACCATGTGCTCGTAGATCGGAAACTCGTGTCGATGTGCCTCGATGAGGTCGCCGATGTCGTCGCCCTCGGGGGTGAACGGCAACGGCGGAAACGGCCCACCGATCGCATTCACCGCGGAGAAGGCCTCGAAGTCCTTGAACGCCGCGTGCACCTCCTGATAGCCGGTCACGGCGACGACGCCGTAGTGCGGCTCGGCGAACACCGGGCCGCGCTCCCGCAGATGGTCCCAGTATTCGTAGGGATACTGGGCGACCTCGGCGTTGGTGAAGTAGTCGACGTCGGCGAGTTCGGTCATTTCGTTGGCCTCCGGGCTGGGGGTGCGGACCTGTCATCGCCAATCAATAACTGATCGGTCGATCAGGGCAGCCGCAGGTGTCATGGATACCACGCTGCCCATGGGGCGTCAATGATCCGTAAAGAACTCGCGACATGCTGCCGTTGACAGTGTGTCCGATGCGCGGTTAGCGTGCTGATCGCTCGATAAATGATCTATCGACCGCGGTGCGCCTGGAGGCCGCCGGCGGATTCAACGAGCGACAACAGCGAGGTGGACATGACCGGACGGGTCGCGGGCAAGGTTGCATTCATCACCGGAGCGGCCCGGGGGCAGGGGCGCAGTCACGCGGTACGGCTCGCCGAGGAAGGTGCCGACATCATCGCCGTCGACATCTGCGCCCCGGTCAGCAGCAACACACAGATCCCGCCGGCCACGGCCGACGATCTCGCCGAGACCACGGATCTGGTCAAGAACCTCGGCCGGCGGATCGTCGCCGCCGAGGTGGACGTCCGCGACTTCGATGCGCTCAAAGCGGTGGTGGACGCCGGCGTCGAGCAACTGGGGCGGCTGGACATCATCTGCGCGAACGCCGGGATCGGCAACGGCGGCCAGACGCTGGACCATACCGGCGAAGAAGACTGGACCGACATGATCGACGTCAACCTGTCCGGTGTCTGGAAATCGGTGAAAGCAGCGGTACCGCACCTCATCTCACAGGGGGCGGGCGGCTCGATCATCCTCACCAGCTCGGTCGGCGGCCTCAAGGCGTATCCGCACACCGGGCACTACATCGCCGCCAAACACGGGGTCGTCGGTCTGATGCGCACCTTCGCCGTGGAACTCGGGCAGCACGGCATCCGGGTGAACTCGGTGCATCCCACCAACGTGAACACGCCGCTGTTCATGAACGAGGGCACCATGCGACTGTTCCGACCGGATCTGGAGAACCCGAACGCCGGCGACATGAAGGTGGTGGCCCAGCTCATGCACGTGCTGCCGGTCGGTTGGGTGGAGCCGATCGACATCAGCAACGCGGTGCTGTTCCTGGCCTCGGACGAGTCGCGCTATATCACCGGCCTGCCGATGACCATCGACGCGGGAAGCATGCTCAAGTGAGGCCGGTTCATTGACAGGTCGCACCGGCCGGTGTGATAGTCGAGGCAGTAAGAGCGAAAACGCCGTTTTCGAATAACTCGGCGCCCCGGGTGCCGGCGAAACTGGAGGACCCGTGCCGGACGAGCGGGTACCCGCCTGGAAGAACCCGATGGCCTGGCTGCCGCACGCTATTGCCGAGGCCGCGCTGTCGGGCACCGGAACACCGGATGCGGAGATGGCCGAGGCCTGGGACCACCTGCAGGAACGGCTCTCGGCGGCAGCGCAACTCGTCGCGTCGACGCCGGCCAACGGGAACCGGATCGACCACGCCGCCGGCATGCGCCACCTGATGATCCTGCTCGCGGTCGGCATCGACATGGCGCTGCGGGTCGATCCCGACCCCGTCCTCGCGGTCAACCGCGCCAAGATGGACGATGTCGTCACCTGGGGTCTGGAATGCCCCGACTGCGTCTACCTCAACGCCACCATGCGGGCCGGGGAGAGCTACCGGCTCTACGGCAACCGCGGCACCGCACGGTACGTGGGCCTGCAGACGATGGACGGAATGACCACGACCGCCAACGCGCTTGTCGACGAACTCGAGGTCGACGCCGACGGGCACTTCGAAGTGGTGCTCTCTGCCGAGGAGCACCCGGGCAACTGGCTGCGGCTGGCCGGCGAACACCCGGTGTTGACGGTCCGGAACTTTCTCTACGACTGGGACACCGAGACCGTGGCCGAGCTGAAGATCGAGCGGATCGGCGACCCGGTGCAGCCGCCGGATTGCTCGGTCGACCCCGAGACGTCGGTGGCCCGGCAGCTGTATGCGCTGGGCGAGTTCGTCTACGACAACCTGAAGCTCTTCCTCGATTTCGGGGCGATGCCGCAGGCGAACGGTTTCATCCCGCCGGCGGATATGAGCGCCATGGGGGCGGCGGCGGAGAACCGGCCGGTCATCGGGCGTTTCGAGTTGGCCGACGGCGAGGCGCTGATCCTGGAGTTCGACCCGCCCGTCGGCGTGTACTGGAGCATCTCGCTGGGCAACCCGTGGCTGGAAACCATCAACTACGGCCGGCGCCAATCCAGCCTCAACGGTCATCAGGCGGTCACCGACTCGGACGGGAAGGTGCGCTTTGTGCTCTCCGCCCGGGATCCGGGGGTGGCGAACTGGCTGGACACCGCTGGGCACAGCAACGGGGCGATGCTGTTGCGCTGTGTGCGGACCGAGACCGCCCCGATGCCGGACGTTCGTCGGGTTAACGCAGACGAGGTACTCCAGCACCTGCCCGCTGATACCGCTCGGTGCAGACCCGCCGAGCGCGCGGCCGTCGTCGAAGGCCGTCGCCGGGCGGTGCACGATCGGTTCTACCGGTAGCGCCGCCGGACTCTCGGGTCACACCTTCTGCATTCTTACCGTATGACATACCGTAATAGCGGTAGGTTGGCGGTAACCGCAAGGAGAGGAGCGTCGATGCCGGTTCCGGACGTCCACGATCCGCAGCTCTGGCTGCGCGAGCCCGATGCCGAACTCGCCGAATTCCGGCGCTCGTGCCCGGTCGCTCGCCACCCCGACGGCCGCTTCTGGGTGGTGCCGGGCCACCACGAGATCTCCGAGATGAGCAAGGATCCCGAGACCTACAGTTCATCCAAGGGGGTGCTGATCGGCGACCTCAAGCGCACGGTGGCGGGCACCGAGTCCATCCTCTACGTCGACCCGCCGCGGCATGTCGAGATGCGCCGGATCGTCAACCGGGGTTTCACCGTGCGCCGGGTCGCCCAGCTCGCGCCGGTCATCGAACGGATCGTCACCGAGGTGTTCGACGGCCTCGACCCCACCGCGCCGATCGATGCCGTCGACGCGATCAGCGCGCCGGTGCCCATCCTGATGATCGCCCACATGCTCGGGGTGCCGGCCGAGGACCTGCCGACCTTTCGGGTCTGGTCCGACGCAATCGCCGTCGCGGCAACGGATCCGACCGATCCGCGGGCCATGGCGGCCATCGACTTCTTCGTCTACTTCAACACCAAACTCGATCAGCGGGCCGGCGAGGAGAACCCGCCGGCGGATCTGCTCACCGCGCTCACCGCGGACGCCGAGCTCACTCGTGCCGAACAGCTCGGCTTCTGCATGAGCCTGCTGGTGGCCGGCAACGAGACCACCCGGCACCTGATCAGCGGGGGGCTGGCCCTGCTGGCCGAGCACCCGGAGCAGCGGGCGATGCTGGCCGCCGACCCTTCCCTGATTCCGGCCGCCGTCGAGGAGATGCTGCGCTGGATCACCCCGATCGTGGCGATGGCCCGCACCACCACCTGCCCGGTGACGATGGACGGTGTCGATGTCGACGAGGGCTCCTATCTGGTGATGCTGTACGCCGCGGCCAACCGCGACGAGAGGGTGTTCGGCGATACCGCGGATCGGTTCGACGTGACCCGATCGCCGAACCCGCACCTGTCGTTCGGCATCGGTGAGCATTTCTGCCTCGGCGCGCAGTTGGCGCGGCTGGAGGCCCAGACGGTGTTCACCGAGGTACTGCGTCGCTGGCCCGATTACCGGGTGCTCGACGGGGTCGAAGGCGAAGAGTCGACGCTGTTGCGCGCGACGGCGAAGCTACCGATTCTGTTGCAGCCCTGACACCAGGAGAGAATCACATGGCATCGCAGCCGGCGGTGACGGTTGCCGAGTTGGTGCGCCGACGGGCGGACGACGACAACATCGGGTTGGTGTACGGCACGCAGTCCTGGAGCTGGCGCGAGGTGGTCGCCGAGGCGGCTGCACGCGCGGCGTGGCTCAAGGCCACGCTCGATCCGGACCGCCCGCCGCATTTCGGGGTGCTGCTGCCGAATGTGCCCGAGTACGTGTTCGAGATCCTCGGAGCAGCGCTGGCCGGCGCCTGTGTGGTCGGGGTCAACCCGACCCGCCGCGGCGCCGAGCTGGAACGCGACATCGAGCACACCGGATGCCAGTTCGTGCTCGCCGACGCCGGATACGCCGACCCCATCGAGCGCCCGGTGCTGATCGAGGATCAACCGTGGTCGGCCCACGCCGGCGCCGCGCTGCCGGAGACCGACCCACCGGTCTCGGCCATCATGTTCCTGCTGTTCACCTCGGGATCCACCTCGGCGCCGAAGGCCGTCATCCGGACCCAGGGTCGGGTGGCGGGAAGTGCGGTGCCGGGCTTCACCGCCGACGACGTGCTGTACTGCCCGATGCCGTTGTCACATGGCAACGCACTGAGTTCGACACTGCTGCCCGCGCTGACCGCCGGGGCCCGGCTGGTCTTGCGGGACCGGTTCTCGGCCACCGCCTGGCTCGACGACGTCCGCGATCACCGGGTGACCTTCACCAACACGGTGGGCCGCGCGCTGGGCTACCTCCTGGCAACACCCCCGAGCGATCAGGACCGCGACCACCGGCTGAAAGCCGTTCTGGCACCGGAGGCTTCGCCGCGGGATATGTCGGGGTTCCGGGACCGATTCGGCGCCCGGGTGATCGGTGGGTACGGCTCGAGCGAGGGCGCGATCATGCTGTTGCCCGCCAAAAAGCCCGGTTCGCTGGGGACCGCGCCGCCCGGACATGATCTGGTGGTGCTGAACGCCTCGGGCGCCGAATGCGCGACGGCGCAGTTCGACTCGGCGGGGGTGCTGTGCAATGCCGAGGAGGCGATCGGGGAGCTGGTGCGGCGCAACGCCCGGGACGCGTTCGAGGGCTACTGGAACAACCCGGACGCCGAGACGGACCGGATGCGCAACGGGGCGTTCTGGTCCGGCGATCTGGCCTACCGGGACGCCGACGGCGTGTTCTGGTTCGCCGGACGGGTCGGGGAGTGGCTCCGCGTCGACTCGGAGAACTTTGCCGTCGCGCCGGTGGAGCGCATCATCGCGCGCTATCCGGTCGCCGCCGCGGTGGTCGTGGTGGGTGTGCCCGACCCGCTGGCCGGAGACCAGATCCTGGCCGCCATCGAACTTGCGACCGGTACCGAGTTCGATCCCGAGGGCTTTGCGGGATTCCTCGCCGCGCAAACCGATCTGGGTACCAAGTGGGCGCCGCGGTTTCTGCGCATTGCGCCGCAGATCCCGCTGCTCGGCAACGGCAAGGTGAACAAGGTCCCGGTTCGTCGGGAAGCCTGGCTGTGCGACGACCCGGTGTGGTGGCGCCCGCCCCGTTCGGAACGCTACCGGCCGATGAGCGACGACGACCGCGCGGCGATCCGAGCGGAATTCGTCGAGCACGGGCGGATCGCCGCCTATCCGGCAGTCGTTGACAACCCGGCCGCGGCCGGGTGAAGGTGGACAGTATCTGAGAATATGGTTTTCAGTTAATGCCGCTGGGAGGCCGTAGGATGACCTTCTCCGCCGACGAGCTGGAAGACGGTGCCCGCCAGGCCACCGGTCTGGACGATTTCGGTTCCCCGTACTACCGCGAAGGCCTCGAGCGCACGGTCGAGGCACTCAACACCGAGGCCGATCTCAACGACCTGGGCCGCGTCATCCAGCACGCCACCGTCTCCAACGCGCTGATCCAGCGACTGAAGATCGAGGAGACCTACAAGCAACACCCCGAGATCGCCGACGAGGTCGTCGAGGGACCGGTTTTCGTGATCGGGCTGCCGAGAACCGGCACCACCGCGCTGAGCCAGCTGGTGGCCGCCGACCCGCAGTTCCGCTCCCTGCGTATGTGGGAATCCCAGCAGCCGACACCGCCGCCAGAGGCCGAGACGCAGCACTGTGATCCGCGGATCGCCGATGCCGAGACCGGCCTCGCCATGCTCAACGACATGTTCCCGCTGATGAAGTCGTTGTACAACTCGGAGGCCACCGCCCCCACCGAATGCCAGGACCTGATGGGAATGAGCTTCCGCACCTTCCACTTCGACGGTGCGGTGCGCGCGCCGAGCTACCTTGCCTGGCTCATGAACTGCGACATGGGGGAGACCTACGCGTATCACGCCCGGGTACTCAAACTCCTGCAATGGCACTGTAAACCGAGCCTGTGGCATCTGAAGACACCGGTGCACGTGTTCGCCCTCGACGCCCTCGTCGAGACCTATCCGAATGCCAGATTCATGTGGAGCCACCGCGATCCGGCGAAGGTGATGGGTTCGGTCTGCAGTCTCATCAAGTACGTGCGCAGCTGGAGCAGCGACCGCGACGACGCCCACGAACTGGGTGCCGAGCAGCTGGCCAGCTGGGTCGAGGGGATCCGGCGGGCAATGGACTTCCGTAAGCGGGTCGGAGACGAGCGATTCGCCGACGTGTCGTTCGCCGAACTGCAGTCGTCGCCGGTCAGCACCCTGGAACGCGCCTACCGCCAGCTGGGTCTGGAGTTCACCGAGATCAGCCGGCGCACCGCGGGGGACTGGGCACAGTCGCACCGACCCGGTTCGCGAGGCGCGCACGACTACGACCTCGCCGACCACGGCCTGACACCGGAGCAGGTACGGGCGAGCTTCGCTGAGTACCTTGCGACCTATGACGCAACCGGGTGATTCGGCTGGTGTCGGCGGGCCGGTGCGCCGCCGGCGGGAGAAACTCGCCCCCGACCCGGCCATTCGGCACCGGCTCGTCGCCGCCGGTGCCGAGCTGGTGCGCGAGAACGGCGTCCGGGGTCTGTCCGTCGCCGGGGTTCTCCAGCGCTGCGGCCTCGGGACCCGCGCCTTCTACCGGCATTTCGAAGGCAAGGACGCGCTGTTGGCGGCGGTGTTCCTGGATGCCGCGCAGGCCGAGACGCGCCGTCTGCGCCGCCGCATGCGGGCCGCGCCAACCGCCCCCGATGCCGTCGTCGCCTGGATCGACGGCCGGCTGGACCTGGCGTTCGACGCGACGGTGAAATCCGATCTGCGCCAGCTGTCCGAGGAGGCGCAATCGTTGATGATCAGTTCCCCGGCACTGGTGCAGGAAGCATTCGGGGAAATGCTCACGCCACTGGTCGAACAGCTCCAACGCGGCCTCGACGACGGACTGTTCGACGGCATCGACCCCGCCACGGATGCGCAGCTGATCCAGGGCGCGGTATGGGCCTGCACCGAACGCCAGTTGGTCGCCGGTGACGCCACGCACTCCGACATCCGTGCCGCCGTGCTGCGGTCGACACTGCGCGGGCTCGGCGTGGCACCGCAAACCATCGCCGGAGTGCTCGCACAGAACTGAGCCACCCACCCGCGCCGAACGTGGGCCGGAATCAACCGGGGGAGCCAGTAGGCCCCACTCTCGGCGGGAAGAAACCTAAGACCCCGCCGATTTGCATCGCGCACAGGCCCACCAGGGCGCGATCGGTCATCTCGCCGAGCGTGGTTACGCCGTCGGGCAAGGGGATGCGGTCGGCCTCAGCGACCCCGACGCCCACCAACGTGAGGTCGCCGCAGGGCTGTCCGCTGCTGGTTTCCACCTCGGTGATGCTCACCCCGGGGGTTTGCGTGTCGACGACGAACAGGGTGACCTCGGCGTCGTCGGTGACCGCCGGTATCACCACGGCGTCGGCGAGTTGGCGACTTGGGCGAGTGCCCGCTGATCCTCGGAGAAGGTGAAGTCCACGGTGTCGTCCCTCCGGGTCAGGCCTGGGTCGGGCGGGGTTCGCGGGGCATGCCCAGCCCGGCCATGGCGATGATGGTGCGCCGGAACGGCAACCGTTGCGATCCAGGATCTCGATGAGTTCACCCGCGACGCGCTGGGTCAGCTCGGTGCCGAAAACCTTAGCCGCCGAAGCCTCACCCATTTCCAGAGCGCCCTTGGACATCGCGGCGTTGATCCGCAGGTTCACCAACCGGTAGGCGGCGACCTGGGCCTCGACCCGGGCCAGCGCCAGCTGCACCCACGGCTTGTCGATCACCCGCTCGTCGTCGACGACGGTCTCGGTCGCCCACCGCAGGGTCTTCTCGAACAACGGCTCCAGCGCACCGAGGGTGCCCAGGGCCGCGCGTTCGAAGTTCAGCTGCGTGGTGATCAGCTTCCAGCCCTGGTTCTGGCCGCCGACCAGTGCGCTCGCCGGGATCCGGACGTCGTCGTAGAAGGTGTAATACGTCGAGATTCCGGGAATGGTGTGCAGCGGTTGACAGGAGAATCCCGGCGCCGAGGTCGGCACGATGAACAGTGAGATCCCCTTGTGCCGCTTGGCCTCCGGATCGGTTCGGGCAGCCAGCCAGATGTAATCGGCGTTGCCGGCGCCGCTGGTGAACATCTTCTGGCCGTTGATTACGTACTCGTCGCCGTCGCGGACCGCGGTGGTCTGCAGCGCGGCGAGGTCGCTGCCCGCCGACGGTTCGGAGTAGCCGATGGCGAACTCCACGGTGCCGGCCAGGATGGCGGGCAGGAACGTCTGTTTCTGATCCTCGGTGCCGAACTGCATGAGAGTGGGCCCGACGGTGTTCAGCGTCACCAACGGGATCGGGGCGTTCACCCGTTTGGCCTCTTCGAAGAAGATGTGCTGCTCGATCGCGGAGAATCCCTGCCCGCCATATTCTTTCGACCATCCGACGCCGAGCAGTCCGGCGGTGGCCAGTGCGCGCACGCACTCCTTGATCGCCGGGCTGCCCTCGCCGCGGCGGCTGATCGCGGCAGACCGCTCCGGTGTCATCACGGCTTCCAGATCGGCCCGGATCGATGCCCTCAGCTGGTCCTGCTCAGGAGTGTAGTCCAGATGCACAACTCACCTTCTTCGGGTCGGGATGATCGCGTGCGGGCGTGGCCGCCGACTCATCGCAGGTCGGCACGCACGGCGTGCGCCAGGGCGTCGAGGATCTCCAGCATCTCGGCGCCGTCGGGACGGTCGGCCAGCAGCGGTCGTAGCCGATCCAGCTGACTCAGGGTTGCCTCGTTGTCACACCGGGCAATTCGAGCGCGGGTGTCCTCCAGTGCCGCGGCCAGAGCGGGGGAGTCGGCGTCATCGAGCGCGAGTTGGGTTTCGAGCACCTGCAGCAGTTCCCAGTCGCGGTACATAGCATTGGTCGCCTCCGACAGCGACACTCCGGTGACAGGTCGCCCACCCATGGAGCCGACCCAGCGGTACGGGCCCTCCTGGTACTCGATCGGCAAAGCGTGTGCCGCTGCGGGTACCAGTGGCTCGCCGACGAGTTCGAGGTCGAGTGCGGCCGACCGCAGGACCTGTCGCTCGGGCAGGTACCGGGGCTTCGAGGGCGGACGCATCAGGCTGCGCACCTCGTCGGGCCAGCGCACGTAGCTGCACGTGGTGACCTGGAGATCCTCGACGCAGTCGACGGTGCCGTCGGGGTGCACCGCGGTGATCCCGGTGAACGGCACCTCTGCGTTGCCGGCGCGGCGGTCGAACTGTCGCCACACGCTGAGGTCGACGCCGTTGTCCAGGCCGATGGTGTGCCATTCGTGCGCCTGGCCGCGGGGATCGCCGCCGGTGCCACCGCCGCCGGCGTAGTTGGGAAACCACTGCCGGTCGATATGTCCGCCGGTTCCACTGACGTCTTCGGACGTCTCACCCCAGCGCACGGTCCCGGTCATCGCCACACCGGTCTGGAAATAGGAATAGGTGTCGTCCTGCATGCAGGCCACGATCCGGCCCCGGTGAACCGCGCCGCCGACGGGTACCGGGGCCCGCGTCGTCCTCAGCTGCAGCTGCAGTTCCATTGCCGCGCCGGTGCTGTCGCAGCCGACCGCGCAGAAGTCATAGCTGAACGGGACGAGTTGGCCGCCGTCGTCCCGGCAGGTGGTCCAGGTCGACGTCCCGGCGCTGCTCTCATAGCGCAGGTCGAGGTGCCCGTCGGCGCTGGTCAGTTTCTGGATCGAGTCCGGCGTCATGTTCTTCGGCGGCATGTCGTAGTCGGTGAACGTGCCGTAACTGCCACGGTCGATGTCGAACAGGGCGAAGGTGTGGAAGTCGGCGACGATATCGCCACCCGGGCGGTTCCGGTTGTAGATCGCGATGAAGGCGAACCTGCGCCCGGTGGAGATGCCCGCCAGATGCCCAGCCAGATACCAGGTGTCGGATTGATAGCCGGGATGGGTTCCCTCGGCGGCGGGGAACTCGAGTTCGGGATCGCCGGGGACCAGCCGGTAGGGATAGTGTCGCCAGTCGGCGTGGGTCGAGGATTGCGTCATCGCGTGTGGCCCGGTGTCATCCGTTGACGATGACCGAGCGGATACCGGACCCCGAGCGCAGGTCGTCGAACGCGACGTTGACATCGTCGAGCGGGATGCGTTCGCTGATCAGTTTGTCCAGCGGCAGCCGACCGGTGCGCCAGAGGTTCAGCAACATCGGAAAGTCCCGGTTGGGAACGATCGACCCGTACTGGCACCCCACCAGGGTCTTGGCGTGCATGTAGAGGTCGTAGGCCGACAGTGACACCATCGCGTCGGGCGCGGCCGCGCCGACGATGCACGTGGTGCCGCCGCGTCGGGTTGCCTTGACGGCGAGTTCGATGGTGGCCGGGCGGCCGACGGCTTCGAAGACGAAGTCGGCGCCGCGACCCCCGGTGGCAGAACGGATCGCTGCGACGGCGTCGTCGTCACCCGGGTCGACGGCATGGGTGGCGCCGAGGTCGATCGCGGCTGCCCGGCGGGACTCGACCGGGTCGATCGCGACGATCTCGGCGGCACCGCGTACCTTGGCGGCCATCATCGCGGCCAGCCCGACGCCACCGAGCCCGATGACGGCCACCGAACTGCCGTGCTCGACGGGCGCGGTGTTCAGCGCGGCCCCGGCACCGGTGGACACCCCGCAGCCGATCAGCGAGGCGATCTCCAACGGGATGTCGGGATCAATCGGGACCACCGCACGGGCCAGGCAGTTGGTGGCCGTGGCGAAGCTCGACACCCCCATGGAGGTGAACAATGCCGCGCCGGCCGAGTCGGTGGCGTACGGCATCGTGTAGACGTCGCGAGTCGCATTGCGACACAGGTGGACTTCACCCTGTCGGCAGAACCAGCAGTTGCCGCAGGCGGCCACCCAGACGATCACCACGTGATCACCCGGCTTGACGTGGTGTACCTCGGACCCGACGGCCTCGATGACGCCCGCTCCTTCGTGACCGAGCACGCACGGCGTGCCGACGGGCAGCCCGCCGGTCGCCTGGGAGAGGTCGGAGTGGCAGACCCCGCTGGCCGCGATCCGTACCCGGACCTGGTCGGGCGCCAGGGGAGCCAAGGTGATCTCTTCGATCCGCAGCGGCTCGTCCACCGCCCGCAGAATGGCTGCCCGCTCAGTCATCGGTCACCTCGAACCTTCCCCGGAGAAAATGCTGTCAGAACCGGCCGCAGGACGAGGTGATGTTGGGCGGTGAATCTGAGCCAACACCATCGATGCGCCGATCGGTCCGGGAATCGGCAGGGCCGATCATTCCCCTTTTCCAAATCAACCGTATGCCTTACCGTAATGTTGTGTCAACGGCTGCGGCCGGTTGACGCACGGTCTGAGATCGAGACTCCGGTGGGCGCCACCGAACCTCGTTCTACCGGTCACCACCAGGAGGAATACCTTGACCACCTCGAAAGTCTCGTTCGACCCGTTCTCGGATGATTTCTTCAACGCCCCGTTCGCGACGTACCGACGGATGCGCGATGAGGCGCCGGTCTACTACAACGAGATCTACGACTTCTATGCGCTGACCCGACACGAGGACGTCACCGAGGCGCTCAAGGATCACCAGACCTACTCGTCGTCGCGCGGCATCGATCTGGCGATGGTGCAGTCCGGCCAGCCGGTGCCGCCGCTGATCATCATGATGGACCCGCCCGCACACCGCCGGATGCGCAGCCTGGTCAACAAGGTGTTCACCCCGCGGGCCATCGAACGCCAGCGGCAGACCGTCATCGACACCATCGACCACTACCTGGATGCCGCCGACCCGGAGCACTTCGACGTCGTCCAGGACTTCTCGGCACTATTTCCCGTCGAAGTCATCACCGAGATGCTCGGTGTGCCGAAAGCGCAGCGCCAGGACGTGCGGTTGCTGCTCGACAAGCAGCTGGCCCGGGAGTACGGCAACATCGAGATGCCCGAGGAGGGCATCCAGGCCGGTATCCAGACCGGACTGATGTACTACAACATCATCCAGGAACACCGCGCCCATCCTCAGGACGACATGATCAGCGACCTGATCGACGTCGAGATAGAGCGCGACGGCGAGATGACCAAGCTCGACGACATCGAGATCACCGGGTTCGCCTCATTGCTCGGCGGTGCCGGCGCGGAGACGGTGACCAAACTGGTCGGCAACGCCGTGGTCACCTTCGCCGATTATCCCGAGCAGTGGCAGGAGCTGATCGAGGACCGCAGCAAGATCCCGGCGGCCGTCGAGGAACTGCTTCGCTGGGAGGCCCCGGCGCAGTACCTGGTCCGGTACAGCATGAGAGACATCGAGCTGCACGGAACCACGATTCCGGCCGGCAAGCCGGTGCTGTTGTGTCTGGGCTCGGCGAATCGGGACGAGCGCGCATTCACCGCGGCCGACAGCTTCGACATCGACCGGGATCGCGCCGAGGCGCAGAACGTCGGCCTCGGATACGGCATCCACAGCTGCCTGGGCGCTGCGCTGGCCCGGATGGAATGCGCGATCGCGCTGGACAAGCTACTCGACTGGATGCCCCGTTACGAACTGGTGCGCTCCGGCCTCAAGCGCGTCGCGATGACCAACGTGGTCGGCTGGTACAACGTTCCGGTCCGGGTACTGCGCTGAGCGAAGGCTACTTCCGGTTCGCTGGGCGCTTCCGGGACGGTTTGGCCAGCAGGGTCTCCGCGCGGGTGATGATCGCCTCCAGGGTGAACTCGAATTCCAGGTCGAGAATCGAATGTCCCTGGTATTCCAACTCGTACAGATGCGGGTGCGCGGCGGTCACGCCGGTGGGCCGCCTACCGCCGGCGTAACGCCCGGTGTTGTTCTGGTGCTCGATCATCGCGGTGCCGCGACTGTGCGCCGACAACGCGAGGTAAACGGTAAGTGCGTCATCGGGTTTGAAACCCGCGTCGACCATCACCGCGATGACGGCCTCCAGGTTGTCCACCGACGTCTGAGTGGCTTCCTGGCTGAGTTCGCCGGTGCGCATCAGGATGAGCTCGCAGAGCACCGGGTTCTCCGCGAAGACCAGCTTCATCTTGCGGAAGTGGTTGCGTAGCGCATCCTGCCAGCTGCCACCGTCGCTGAACGGGTTGGTGAAATGGTACTGGCGGGTGGCGCGTTCGGTCATCGCATCCAGCAGCTGTTCCTTTTTCCGAAAGTGCCAGTAGATGCTGGTGACGGGGACGTCGAGGTGCTTGGCCAGCACCGGCATACTCAACCCGGCGATGGACACCTCGTCGGCGAGTTCGAATGCACCGGTGATGACTTCCTCGAGGTCCAGTGAACCGCGGGGCCGGCGTTTCGGCTTCGGGCGCACCTCCGGCGACGATGTGGACCGCACCGAGGTGCCCGTACCGGCCATCATTCCTCCGCGGTGTCCGCACCATGTCGGCGCTGCCAATGACTCAGCCCGAATGATACATGCCCTTCCCGAATGCAACCGTATGCCTTACCGTAACCTGATCACGTAGTACCCGATTGTGCGGCGCAGCGGAGTTCCCGTGGCGCAGCGAATGTCATCGAGACCGGCAAGGACGGACCACAGATGCCCGTGCACTACGAACTCAGCGCGCGCCCCGACGCCGAACACGTCGTACTCATCACCCTGGACCGTCCCGAAGCCAGGAACGCCTGCGATCTGGAACATTTTCACCAGTTGGCGCAGGCCTGGAAACGGTTCGGCGACGACGACGACGCCTGGGTGGCCATCTTCACCGGCGTCGGGCGGTCCTACATGTCCGGCGCCGATCTGAAGACCTACGTCCCCGAGATCACCGCCCTGGCCCAGGAACTCAAGGACGGGACCGTCACCTCGGTGCAGGGCTACTCGCTGTCCGACGGGACCGACGCCGTGCTGCGCGGCAGCAAGATCTACAAGCCGATCATCGCCGCGATCAACGGTCCGTGCGTCGCCGGGGGCATGGAGATGCTCGGTGGGGTGGACATCCGGATCGCCGCCGAGCATGCGACTTTCGGCGTCCTGGAACCCGCGCGCGGCCTGTTCGCCGGCGGTGGGACCACGGTCCGGCTGCCGCGCCAGATTCCGTTTGCCCACGCGATGGAGTTCCTGCTGTGTGCGGACCTCATCGATGCGCCCCAGGCGCATTCCATGGGACTGCTCAACGCCGTGGTTCCGGAAGGAGACCTGCTCGACACCGCCTTCGCGTACGCCCGGCGCATCACCCGCAACGCCCCCCTGGCGGTTCAGGCCACCAAGCGCAGCGTGCTGGAGGGACTCAAGCTCGATATGCGTGAGGCCTATCGCAACGAGGCCCGGATCTCCCGCGAGGTGTTCGCCACCGAGGACGCCAAGGAAGGGCCCCGGGCATTCGCCGAGAAGCGCGAGCCGCGCTGGTCGGGCTCATGACAACCGCCATGGAGGATGCACGCCAGCTCTGCGTGATCGGGGCCGCCCAGCACACCGACCGTGACGGTGACGCGCCGGAACCGCTGATCAGCTGGGAACGACGGGCGCGCGCGGCCGCCGCCGCCCTGGAGTTGGTTCTGCCGCAGATCGATTCACTGCAGGTGGTGTACTGCCACAGCTGGCCCTACGACGATCCGACCGGCCGGCTGGCAACCGCTCTGGGTGCTCAACCGCGGCACCAGCTGTACTCCGGGATCGGCGGCACCACCCCGCAGGAGCTGGTCAACGCCACCGCCGAGTCGATGCTCCGCGGCGAGGTGGAGCTGGCTCTCATCTGCAGCGCGGAGGGACTCGCCACGCTGCGCAACGCCAAGCGCGACGGCCGCCGGTTGCCGTGGAGCCACCGCAAATCCTCACGCTTTCCCTGGGATCCGCCGCACCAGTCCGAACTCGCCCACAATGTGCTGCAGGCCTGGGAGACGTTCCCGCTCTGGGACACCGCCCGGCGGGCGCGACTGGGTGCCTCGCTGACCGCCGACGCGGCCGAGGCTGCGACGATGATGGCGGCGATGAGCCAGGTGGCCGCCACCAATCCGCACGCCTGGCGGCACACGGCCTACGACGCGGTCGCGGTGGGCACACCGACCGCCGACAACAGGTACGTCGGCTGGCCGTACACCAAGCGGGAGGTGGCGGTCATGGACGTCGACATGTCGGCCGCCCTGCTGCTGGCGACGCGCGAGAAGGCCGACGCCCTCGGCGTTCCCGAGGATCGACGGCTTTACCTGCGCGGCTGGGCTTACGCCGAGGACCCGGCGAGCATCGCCGAGCGCGACGACATGTCCCGGTCGGCGGCGATGGCGGTGGCCGGCCGTCGGGCACTAGCCAATGCCGGTGTCGGGCTGGATGATCTCGGTGCGTTCGACCTCTACTCGTGCTTCCCGTCATCGGTTCGGCTGGAATGCGATGCGCTCGGTCTCGCGCTCGACGACCCCCGCGGACTCACCATCACCGGCGGCCTGCCGTTCGCCGGGGGACCGGCCAGCGCCTATCTGATGCACGTCATCGCAACGGCTTTCGACCGATTGTCCACGGCCTCCGGTGACGTACTGGTGACCGGCGTGGGCATGCATCTGGCAAAGCATGTCGCCGCCGTCTGGTCGGGGAGACCCGGCTGCGCAACTCTCCCGGCTCTCGGCGAGGCGCAGGCGTTGCAGGCCGAGGTGGAGGCGCAGCAGCCCCGGCGTCACGTACTGACGACCTGGAGTGGGCCCGCGTCGGTCTGCGCCTACACCGTGGCGCACGGACACGACGGTGCCCCGGAGCAAGGCCTGCTGGTGCTCGATACCGTGCAGGGCCGGGCGCTGGCCCGCGTGCACGATGCCTCCCTGCTGGCCGAGGCCGAGTCGGCCGAGCTGGTGGGCCGGGACGTGGTGGTCACCACCGACGGGGAGCGCAACGTTGCACGCTGGTAGTTCGGCCAGTCTGTTGGCTCGGCTACGCCGGTAGCCCGACTACGCGTCGGCGGAGCGTACCTCGCGGGCCAGCGAGATGATCGCGCTGTTGAAGCGCTGAGCGCTGTCGATCTCGTCCGCGATGACTCCGAGCAAGCAAGCCAGGGTGTTCTCCAGGTTCTCGAACACCGGATGCTCGATGTCGCCGAGCCGGTCGACGGCATCGAGCAGATCGTGCAGGTGGCAGGTCAGCAGATAGAGCGGGTCCCCGGCGATGCTGGTCGGGTCGATCTGCAGGGTGCCGTATCGGCCGAGCAATGCGTTGGAATCGAGAAAATCCGGGTCCGGCAGCGCAATCCGGTGAAGCAGCAGCCAATCGGCGGTGGCGGCATTGGTCCGCCGGATCCGCTCGAGCAGCGCCTCGGCCTCGACGCGTGCCGGATATGCCGGATGGCCGGCACACTCGGAGCCGAGTTCGTCGGACCCGAAAAGCGCTGCGCCGTCGAGAACTTCCAGAAGCGCGGGCAGCTCGACCAGCCGTCGGATCCGGCCACCGGTGAGCACGTAGTCGGCGAGCAGCCAGCGCAGATCGTCCAACCGGACGAAGGCCACCTCGGCGACCTCCGATTCATAGGGCTCCAGTGCCTGCATCCCGTACAGGTGGTCCACCAGCGTCGCCAGCTCACGCACTTCGCGGTGGATCAGCGACGGCCAGTCGACGGCTTCGACCGACGCGCCGCCGACGGCGCACTCTGCTCGACGCCGCGGTTGCGGGACCGGCGGTGCGGTCTGTGGGGCGCGGTCCCGGCGGATCTGCGCGGCCAGCACCGCCGCGGCGAACGCGCTCACGTCGGTGATCCTTCGCGAATCATCGCCGTCGCCCAGGACGGCAGGATCGGCGCCCGCAGGAAACCGTGGTCGGTCTGGCCGAGGTTGCGCAGCAACACCTGCGTCCGCAGGATGCAGCACGCCATCCGGACCATCGAGAACATCTCGTAGAAGTCCAGGCCGATCAGTTTGCGGCCCAACAAGTCCTGGTAGCGGCCGATCACCTGCTCTCGGCTGTCGAAGCCGGGCAGCTCCGGGTCCGCACGCACACCCTGGACCTCCATCGTCTGCCGGCGCGTCGCCAGCCACCAGCCGAAGTCGGCTTCGGCGGGACAGACGCACGCCTGCTCCCAGTCGATGGCCGCCATGATGACACCGGCGTCGTCGCAGATGGTGTTGGAAAGGCGCGCATCGCCCCAGCTGAGCGCCAGCGGTGTTTCCTCCTGCGGTTGGTGCCGGTCCAACCAAGAGAAGGCGTCGACCATCAGCTCGGGAACGTCGTTGTCGGTGGCCCAGCTGAGGTACTCCCGCCACCAGGCCAGTTCCCCCCGGACGCCGGGACCTTCGGGCCGGACCAGCCACGAGGCCTGTTCGATCGGTACCCGCTGAATGGCGATGAGCAGGTCCAGGAATGAATCGTGCAGCCGCCGTTGTACTTCCGGTCCGGCATCGTGCAGCCAGCCCCGGGTCGCGTAGCTGGTGTCCGACGGGGTGTGACCGATGATGCGGGGCATCACCATGAACGGCGAACCGATCCATGCCAGGTCCGGCTCGTAGTAGACGGGGGACGGGGTGGCGATCCCGTGCCGGTGCAGCAGTTCCTGGGTGCGGGTCTGCCCCTCCAGGTCGTAGTGCTCGAACATCCCGCCGCCGGCCGGGGGAATCCGGATGACGTACTGCTGCGCGTAGCCGGGGGATTGTTCGGTGACGGTGAACGCCAGCGTCTCGCTGGACCAGCCGGCCGCGCGATTGGCCACCGAGAGCTCGGACACCTGCACGCCGGCGCCGAGGCGGTGCTGCGCCCACCCCTGCAGCCGTTCACGGGCATCGGCGAAATCGCGCCGGGCAAGGGTGATACCAGCCATACGCCACACTGTTACACAGAAGGTAGTCCATGTAAAGCAATTTCTGCTGACGCACAGCGGGTCAGATGTAACATGCGATGACCGGAACCGGCACCGAGGAGAACACGTGACAGCGACTGCGGACCAACCGACGTTCGGCGAGATCGAGGACCGGTCGCTGCCGCTGGCGGTGCTGGTACACGGGTTCCCGGATACCCCGCACACCTGGCGCCACCTCGGCCCCCAACTCGCCGCGGCCGGCTACCGGGTGGTCGCACCGTGGCTGCCCGGCTACCGGACGGCGGGGCAGCGCCCGATCACCGTCGGCAGCTACGTCCGCCACATCCTCGACGTCCGCACCCATTACCACGGTGACGAGCGGACCCTGCTCGTCGGGCACGACTGGGGAGCCAACGCCGGCTACGGCGCCGTCGCTCTGGAGCGCGACGGGTTCGACAGGTTCGTCGCGCTGGCGGTGCCACCGGTGGCGGCCCTCGGCGGCGGCTTCCTCAGCTACCGGCAACTGAAGCGTTCGTTCTACGTGTACTTCATCCAACGGGTCGGGCTGGCCGAAGCCGTACTGCTGGGCGACGGCTTCTGGGAGTCGCTGTGGGCGGACTGGTCACCGGGTTACGACCCAGCCGGTGACCTCGCGGAACTGCGCCGCCACGTCACCGTCGACACGATCGCGAGCGTCGTCAATCCCTACCGGGCCTCGTTCGACCCCGCGTTCGCCGATCCCGCCGTCGAGTCCGAGGCCCTCGCGGCCGTCGGACTGCCGCCGGTTCCGACCCTCTACCTGCACGGACAGCGGGACGGCGCAATCGGTGCGGACCTGCTCGGCGATGTCGGCCAGTTCCTGCCGGCGCCCGGGTCGGGCTTTGAGATCCTCGACGGCGTCGGGCACTTCCTGCATCTGGAAGAGCCGCAGACGGTGTGGGAGCGGATCGGCGGTTGGCTGGCCGGCTGACTAACCGGGCCTGCTGCGGCCAGGCACGCTGCGCAAAGCCTCCGTTCCTCCGGCATCGCTTGCGACCTAGCCGGCGACGCTGCGGGGCAGCCGCCCGCGGCGCGGGTCGAGGCCCGCGGCGAGCCGAAGTTCGGCCAGGAACTCCTCGGGCGTGCCGCCGGCCACGAGGTAGTGGCAGACCGCGATCCGGACCACCGCCGATGCCGCGACGTCGGCGTGCTCCCCGGTGATCACCTGCCGGATCCGATCCCGGATCACCGGCAGCGACCGGCGCATGTGGTCCAGGACGTGGTCGGGCTCGATGTCGACGACCGACCGGGCCGAGTGCGAATCCTGGAAGTCGACGATGAAACGCAGCGCGGCATCCAGGCGGTCGGCGCCTCGCAGTCCGGCCACCGCCGCCGCGATGCCGGCGTCGAAATTGTCCTGCTCGTACACCGAGAATGCGTCCAGCAGACCCTGCCGGGAGCCGAAATAGCGATAGAGGGTGGGCCGTGAGACGCCCGCTTCTGCGGCGACGTCGGACAGTTGGAGATTCTTGTGGCCGCTTCGCGACAGCACCACGTGGGTGGCGTCGAGTATCCGCCGCCGGATCGACGGCCCCGCTTCCACAGTCATCGCCTCGGCACCGTCCATCCTTTACATAGAGCACTCATCATGTCACACTGATCCCCGCCATGTGGTGCGCTCGGTCGCATCAGTGGAGATACGTAGGGACCGTACCCGGTAACACGGTGGCGACACCAGCCTGGGAGCTCCGCCCGTGCGGCCGGCAGGAGGGTGGCGATGACAGACCTGGTTATCCGCAAGATCCCGTGGGAATTCGACGAGCACGTCCCGTTCCTCTGGCAACCGGAGAATCCGAACTTCGGAATCTTCTGCAACGCCTTCACTTTCATCGCGGTGCCGTTCGAGAAATACATCATCAACTCGCTCCGCCAGGTGCAGGACAGCCTGGCCGAGGATCCCGAGGTCGCCGCCGAAGCCGAGGCGTTCCTGCGCCAGGAGGCGCAGCACGCGGCGGCACACCGCAAACACATGCTGGCACTGATCCGCCGGTATCCGGACCTCGAGGACGCCCACCAGGTCGCGGTGCAGTCCTACGACGACCTGATCGACCGCTATCCGGTCGAATACCACGCCGCCTACATCGCGAACCTCGAAGCCACCTTCACCCCGCTGTTCAAGGTGTTCCTGGACAACCGCGACACCCTGTTCGCCGGCGGCGACCGCCGGGTGGCGTCGTTGATGGTGTGGCATTTCGTCGAGGAAGTCGAACACCGAAGCTCGGGACTGCTTCTCTATCAACATCTGGTCCCGGATCCGTGGTACCGGGTCAAGCACATCAAGGCCACCTTCGATCACGTCAGCGCGGTGATGGCCGATATCGCCCGGGCATTCGACCGGATCGTGCCGTTCGAGGACCGGGGCGCCTCAGCCGAGCAGCTGATGTCACCGGCCCTGCTGGTCAACGAGTTCAAGTTCCGGGTTCCCGGCGGTCGGCGACGCCGCGCCCGCCAGGCCGGTGCGCCGACGTTGTTCAGCTCCGTGCCCACCGGCGACCTCGCCAAAATGGCTTGGCGCCTGGCGCTTTCCCAGACACCGAACCACGACCCGGCCGATCAGCCCCTGCCGGACTGGGCCGACACATGGATGCGCGAATACGACCGGGGCACCGACATGACGGTCTTCTACGGCACCGACACGTCCTCCAGCCTCGACATGTCCTCCGGATCCGAGCCGTAACCCACCGGGCGTCCAACCGCCACCACCTCATCCCCGAACCGGCCGCAGAGCCACGAAGGAGCCCAATCGCATGCTGTCGACGAACTACGGCGACCTCGTCCCCGAAGACGAGTTGCTGACCCATCAGATTGTCGACACCTTCGCCACGGTCGGGCAGTCCGATCCGTCCTGGACCGAGAAGATCTGGAGCATGGCCCACGCCCGGGACAATTCCCTGCAGATCGTCCTCGGCGTCGGCAAGTACACCAACCGGGGCGTCTTCGACGGCGCGGCCGGGGTGTGCCGGGGCACCGAGCAGTGGACGGTGCGCGCCGGGCGGCGACTCGCGTCCGATCCGTCGGGGACCGACGTCGGTCCCATCCACTATCGGGTCGTCGAACCACTGAAATCGGTGCGACTGACCCTGGATCGCAACGACGAATCACCGATCGCCTTCGACGTGGTGCTGGAGGGCGACTTCCCGCCCGCGCTGGAGGATCCCTGGCCGGACCGTAGCCCGGACAACTTCCGGGTGACCCACAACGTGTTGCGCTACCACCAGGTCGGGGTGGCTTCGGGCTGGGTGGAGATCGACGGTGACCGCACCGAATTCGGCCGAGACGACTGGATCTCGATCCGCGATCACTCCTGGGGGTTGCGCCCGGGCGTCGGCAAACCGATCCCCGGACTGCCGCGGCGGGGACGCCACCGCATCGACCAGATGTTCATGACCTGGTCGCCGATGACGCTGACCCGCCCGGACGGCTCGAAGTACTCGCTGTTCCTGTTCGTGCAGGACGAGCGCGGTGAGGCCTACTCCCAAATGCGTTGCCAGGCCGAACAACAGAACGACGACGGGACCTCGTTCCGGTTCCGCTCCGCCGAGCAGGAGTTCCACTTCGACGACGGGAATCGACGGTTCACCCACGGCACCCTCACCCTGGTCGAGCCGGACGGCACCCGGCGGCCCATCACGGTGACCGCCGCGGGCCCCACCGGATATCATCTCGGGCCGGCCGGCTACTACGGCTGGAACGACTGGGTGTACGGCGAATGGGTCGGGGAGCTGCGGGTGGAGGGCAACCACGTCACCGACTGCGACAAGCCCGAGGTCGCCCGCAAGGTCCACCAGTTGCGGGACCTGTTGGTGCGCGTCGAGGATCCCGTCGGCGGCGGGGTCGGGCTCGGCGACCTGGAAACCTTCGCCCTGGGTGAGTTCCCGGAATTCGGTCTCACGGCAAAGAATTCGTTCCTGTGACCAAACTTCACCACGCTGGAATCTGTGTCCGGGACATGGCGCTGTCGATGCGGTTCTACTGCGACGGCATCGGGCTGGCGGTACTGGCCGACAAGGTGCTGCCCGTCGACCTGACCCCGCTGCTGGGGGTACCTACCCGCGCGGTTCGCACGGTCTTCCTGGGGGAGCCGGGGCAGACGGACTCCGGCATCGTGGAGCTGCTCGACCTCCGTGAGCCGGAATCCGTTGCGGGCGCGGCTCAGGCCGGCCTGCCGGCGCGCGGGGTGTTTCTGCTTTCGGTGCAGGTCGACGTGGACGCGGTGTTGAGCCGGCTGAACGATCTCGGACTGGGTGGACAGCCGCGCACCATGTCGACCCCGGGCGGCTACGCCGCCACCGTCGTCGACCCCGACGGCGTGATGGTCGAACTGCTGCCCCACGGTGAACTTGCCGTCATGAAATAGCGCCTCTCGGCGGGTGATTCAGCCGTCGCGCGCCTCGACCATCGCCGAGCGGTTGACCTTGGTGGCGGCGGTCCGGGTGATCTCCGCGACGATCTCGACGGTCTTGGGCACCTTGTAGCCGGCGAGACGGTCCTTGGCGAATCGGATCACCGACTCCTCGGTCGGTGGCGTCGCCTGATCGCGCGGCTGGATGACGGCGTGCACCCGGCGGCCCCACCGCGGATCGGCGAGGCCGATCACCACCACGTCGGAGACCTCAGGGTGATCGATGAGAGCGGCTTCCACCTCGGCGGGAAAAACGTTCGCACCGCCGGTGATGATCATGTCGGTGCGCCGATCGGCGATGTAGAGGTAGCCGTCGTCGTCGAGGTATCCCAGGTCCCCGGCCGAGGCGAACCCGTCGGCGGTCCGCGGCAGCGGCGGCGCGCCGCCGATGTAGCGGTACTGGTCGTTCATCGGTGCGCGCAGGTAGATCTCGCCCAGCACGCCGGGGCCGACGAGCTGCCCGGCGTCGTCGACGATACGGATCTCGGTGTCGCGGAAGCCCCGTCCGACACTGCCGGGATGCTCGAGCCATTCGTCTCCGCGCAGCGCGGTGAGGCCGAGGTTCTCGGTCATGCCGTAGGCCATCACGACGCGTTCCGGACCCAGCAGGGTGAACCACCGGCGCAGCAGATTCTGCGGCATGACCGCGGCGCCCTGCAGGATCCAGTCGATGCTCGACAGGTCGCGATCGGCGACGCCGGGAACGTCGGCGATGCGGGCCAGCATGGTCGGCGTCGCGGTGAAGGTGGTGATCCGGTGGCGTTCGATCGCGTCGAGAACCACTGTGGCGTCGAACTTTTCCAGCACCACCAGCTGGTCGCCGCCCAGCAGATAGTTCAGCGTGTTGAACCCGTTGGTGTGGTACATCGGGGCGGGCACCAGGATCTTCTGTGGGCCGTCGAACGCCGCCCAGTTCGCGATGAACGGGGTGCCGTGCTCGGGGGTCCACACCGCTGGTGCGGTGTTGAGGATGATCTTGGGCAGTCCGGTCGATCCGGAACTGCAGATACCGTTGACGGCGGTCGCGAGGGCGTCAGGCAGTGCGCTGTCATCGGCGGCCAGCGCCAGCGCGCTCAGCGCCGCGAGGTTCGCCGAACTGATCTCCAGTGCCGGTTCGATGACCTCCAGGAGCCGCTGGTGTTCCCAGTCGGGCAGGTCCCAGCGCATCGGTATCGGTGTGGCACCGATCTTCCACGCCGCCAGGGCGGCGACGACCAGCTCCACCGAGTTCGGGATGGAGAGGGCGACCAGCTCGCCTTGGCCCACGGGTGCGTCGCGCAGGGTTCGCGCCCACCGGTTCGCGGCGGCTTCCAACTCGGCCCAGGTCATGGTGGTCTCCGCACCGTCGAGCGCGACGACGGTCAATGCGGGCCCGTCCGGGTCGGCCGATGCCAAGTCGGTGAGCCGGCGCCCGTAAGGGATCCCGGCGGTGGTGGCAGAAGGCGATTGCGGTCGGGTCATGTCAGCTCCGCGCGGCTCGCCGCTGAGCCTCCGGCGGTACCACCGGTGGCCGGGCCGTCGGCCCGCGGGTGAGGGCACCGAGCCGAATCTCGGGCACATCCACCGAACCGGGTACCGAATCCAGCCAGAGCACCGCCTCGGCGACGTCGTCGGTGGTGATCGCATACATCTCGAACGGCACGTCGGTGAGCATCTCGGTCTCCACGGGGCCGGGCGTGACGATGTTGACGTTGATCCCGTCCCGGTCGACCTCCAGGGCCAGGGCGCGCGCGAACCCGTTCATGCCGGCCTTGGTCGCCGTGTACGCGGTGCGCCCGGGCATCGGCTCGTGCGCCGCGGACGAGGAGATGAAGATGAATCGCGACCCGGCAACCATTTTCGGCAGCGCCGCTGCGGTGACCACGAAGCACGAATCCAGGTTCGCCGCCATGATGGTCCGCCACTGCTCGAAGGTCTGCTTGCGCGCATAGGTGCCGCCGAGCACACCGGCGGCGTGCACCAGGAGCCCGACGGTGGGTAGTTCGGCCAGTGCCGCGGCAAATCCGGCGGGTTCGGAGGCGTCGGCGACCACCCAGCGGGCGCCGATCTGTTCGGCGGCCTCGCGCAACGGGCCTTCCCGTCGGGCGGTGAGCACCACGTCGTACCCGTGCTCGGCGAGGCGGCGGCCGCAGGCCTTGCCGATACCACCGCTGCCGCCGGTGACCAGCGCGACCCGGGCCCTGGATGCCGGTGTGATCATCTGTCCTCCGTCGTGCTCAGGGCACACGCCAGTCTCCGAGCTGCGCCGCGGCGGAAGCCGAGGTTGCGACGATCCGCTCGGCCGAGTCGGCGGAGAACGCCCGGGTCTGGGCGTCGGCGAGGTGCCGGGAGGCGATCCGCCGCGCCAGTTCGGGATCGCCGAGCTCGATCGCGTCGGTCAGCGCGCTGTGCGTTTTCAACACGGCCCGGCGCTCGCCGGCCGAGGGGTAGCCCACCTCGGCGGTGTCGCGCACCCGGTGCTGTTCGTGGCTGCTCCACAGGGCTTCCAGGCTGCCGACCACCGCGGCGATGGTCGCATTGCCGCATTCGCCCACCAGGGCGCGGTGGAACTGCCGGCCGAGCTCGCCGAACCGGGAGCCGTCGTCGAGTTCGGCGCCCATCGCGGCGTTGATCCGCTGCAGTTCCGGCACGATCGTGGTGATCCGGTCCGCGCGCTGCGCCGCCAGCGCCGCGCAGGTCGATTCCAGTTCCCGGACCGCGGTGGACAGATCGCCCAGCGGAACGTGCTGGCTCTGCAACACCAGCCCCAGCATGTAGGCCGCACTGGTCTTGGTGGGCAGGTGCACCACCGCGCCGCCCTGGTTGCCGCGCCGTACCGAGATCAACCCCTCGGTCTGCAGGATGCGCAGCGCCTCGCGCAGCGAGACCAGGCTGACGTTGAATCGCTCGACCAGAACCTGCTGCGGCGGCAGCAGATCGCCGTCGGCCAGGTCGCCGTCGACGATCTGCCGGCGCAGTTCGTCGGCCACCATCTCGGCGATGCGCGGCGACGTCAGGCGACGACGCGCTTCCCGGCTCACCCCAACTGTTGTCATCGCGACATCCATCCTGACGGTTCCGCTAAATCCCTATCTTTACTAAGATAACCATCATAGACTCTGCGCCAAGCACATTGAAAGGTGGTGCAATGCCGGAACTGGAGCGGCGCTTTCCCTTCGCGAGTTATCCCAAGGGATGGTTCCAGGTCGGCTACAGCCGTGACGTGGTCGTCGGGGAGGTCATCTCACTGCACTACTTCGGCACCCGGCTGATCTGCTACCGCGGAGAGTCCGGAACCGCTCACGTCCTCGACGCCTATTGCCCGCACCTCGGTGCCGACATCGCCGTCGGCGGTACCGTGCGCGAGGACTGCGTGGTCTGCCCGTTTCACGGGTGGAGGTTCAACGCGGCCGGCGCCAACGTCGAGATCCCTTACGCCAAGAGCCCCAACCGGGTGGCCCGGCTGCGGGCCTGGCCCACCGAGGAACGCGCCGGGATCATCTTCGTCTGGCATTGCCCCGACGGTGGCGCGCCCGAATGGGAACTCCCGAAGATCCCCGAGGCCACCGACGCCGCGTTCAGCTTCTACGCCCCGGACGAGGCCCGATGGGTGTTCCGCTCCCACCCCCAGGAGGTCTTCGAGAACACGGTGGACATCGCGCATTTCGCGACGGTGCACGGCGTCTCGGCCTTCGGCAACCTCGACGTCGAATCCGACGGTCACCGGTTTCACGCCGTCGCCGAGGTCAACTTCGAAACGCCGCGCGGGCCGGTGGCCGGTGCGGTGGATTCCGAGCTTTTCGGGATGGGGATCGACGTGGTCCGGCACCGGGGCCTGGGCAGATCGTGCACGATTCTCACGGTGACCCCGATCGACGGTGAGTTGGTCGAGGCCCGCTACACCTTCTTCGTCTCCCTCGATCCGGAAACCGGGGAGAAGACCCGGATGGGCATGGGGTTCGCGCGGGACTTCTGCAAACAGATCGAGCAGGACATTCCCATCTGGGAGGCGAAGATCTACCGGACGCGGCCGGCGCTGGCGCCCGGGGAGTCGGCGATCGGCACGTTCCGCAACTGGGCCGAACTGTCCTATACCGAATCCGGGGTGCTGTGATGACCATCCGCTCCTACGACCAGGTATTCATCGGCGGGTCCTGGCAGGACGGCAGCGGTGGACGCATCGAGGTGATCTCGCCGCATACCGAGGAGGTCATCGCCCACGCCGCCGCCGGTTCCGAGCATGACGTCGATCTCGCGGTCGGGGCCGCGCGCACGGCGTTCGACGAGGGGCCGTGGCCGCGGCTGTCGCTGGAGGAACGCATCGCCGCGGTCGAGCGGCTCGCGGCGCTCTACGGCGCGAACATCGACCCGATGGCCGATCTGATCACCGCGGAGATGGGTTCACCGGCCAGTTTCAGCCGGCTCGGCCAGGCGGCCGGGGCGGCGACCATGATGCAGCTGGCCGTGCAGAACGCCCGGACGTTCCCGTGGGTGCAACGCCGCCCCGGCCTGTTCGGCGAGGTACATCTGCGCCGCCAGCCCGTCGGCACCGTGGGCATCATCATCCCGTGGAATGTGCCGCAGAACCTGTTGATGCCCAAGCTCATTCCCGCGCTCATCGCCGGATGCACCGTCGTGGTCAAACCCGCACCCGAGACCCCGCTGGACACCCTGTGGGTGGCCGAGATGATCGAGCAGGTCGGTCTGCCCGAGGGTGTGGTGTCGGTGGTGCCGGGTGGACGTGAGGTGGGGGAGGCGCTCGTGCGCCACCCGGGTATCGACAAGATCGCCTTCACCGGCAGCTCGGCCTCCGGCCGGCACATCGCCTCGGTGTGCGGGGAGCAGCTCAAGCGCTACAGCCTCGAACTCGGCGGCAAATCGGCCGCCATCGTTCTCGACGACGCGCACATCGGAAAGACCGTGTCCGGGCTGAAGATGGCCAGCCTGATGAACAACGGCCAGGCGTGCGTCGCACAGACCCGCCTCCTGGTCAGTGAACGCCGGCACGACGAGTTCGTCGACGCGCTGGCGGACATGATGGCGGATCTGGTGATCGGGGATCCCGCGGACCCGGCCACCGACATCGGACCGCTGGTGTCGCAGCGTCAGCAGCAGAGGGTGCAGAACTACATCCGCACCGGCAGTGCCGAGGGCGCGAAAATCGTTCTGGGTGGCGATGATTCACCGCGGGATCGCGGCTGGTACGTCCGGCCCACCCTGTTCGTCGACGCGACCAACGACATGACCATCGCGCGCGAGGAGATCTTCGGCCCGGTGCTCACCGTCATCAAGTACCGCGACGAACAGGACGCGGTGCGCATCGCCAACGACAGCGACTACGGGCTGGCCGGCTCGGTGTGGACCAAGGACGTTGCGCACGGCCTGGAAATCTCCGAGCAGATCCACACCGGCACCCATGGGATCAACATGTACATGCTCGACATCTCCAGCCCGTTCGGCGGATTCAAGCAATCCGGCATCGGCCGGGAGTTCGCCGAGGAGGGCCTGGCCGAGTACACCGAACTGCAGACCGTGGTCAGCGCCGGCCGACTGCCCGCGCTGGGCGAGGATCAGCAGCGGTAGACCCGCATCGCGTTGGCGGCGAACAGCTTGTCGCGCGCAGTGTCGTCGAGGCCGACGGTGATGGCCGAGTAGCAGCCGAAGATCTCGTCGAGGGACCCGTGGATCCCGTCCACCGGGAAATTGCTCGCGAACATGGCGCGGTCGACGCCGAAGCAGTCGATGGCGTGCTCCACCCACGGCGACAGCACGTTGGCGTCCATAGTGCCCAGCGGTCCCGCCAACCCGGAGATCTTGCAGACCACGTTGTCACCGAGGTCACCGAGCGCGCGGAGGCCCTCGGCCCACAGCGCACGCTCCTGCTCGGATCCGTCGCGGGGCCACCCGGTGTGCTCCAGGATCACGACCGGGGCCGCGACGTTCTCCAGCGCCCGCGCGCTGGCCAGCAGCAGATCGGGATGGATCATCAGCTCGACCACCAGATCCCGCTCGGCCAGTGCGGTGAGCATCTCGGTCCCGGGCAACGGTCCCTCCGCGCCCCCCATCGGGCGCACGCCGCGGAACCGGGTGGCGGTCAGCTGGCGATCGAGGGCGGCCACCTGTTCGGCCACCGAGTCCGCCGGCGGCAGGCCCCCGATGATCGCCGCGGGCTGGCCGTCGGCGTCGGCCCGCCGGTCGAGCTCCAGGGTCTCCTCGACCGAGTGCTCGCCGGTGGCGGCGGCGACGTTGACCAGCTTCTCCACGTTCCACCCGGCCGACTCGGCGAAGTAGGTGGCGGCGTCGAATCGCCGGCACATCGTGGACACGTCACCCATGTCGAGCTCCTGGCGACCCGAGAGATAGGGGTACCAGTCGACGCGGGCCGGATCCCACAGGTGTACGTGCGCATCGACGATGCGCTTGGGTCGCGAGTCCGTGGACGTCACCGTCGCCTCCTGGTCTTCATCGCCAACTCTGTTCGCCCGTCATCTCGGTTCGCCCGTTGTCCCCGTGTGCTCACCGGGGCTGGGTGATCTCGCCCAGCGCGTCGTCGAACCAGCCGGGCAGCGTCGGCCCGCCGAAGCTGATACTGCCGATCGGGCGGGGGTGGCTGCGGATGCCGAACCACCCGGCGCCCGCTGCGAGTTCGGCACCGGAGAGTTCGTCGGCGTCCGGGCTGCACACCAGATGCGCGACGAATTCGGCGGGTCCGCAACGGAATTCGTCGGGATCGGCCTCGACCGCGACGGCGAACGCCAGAACCGAACCACCGGTCGCGGGACGCCCCGCGCGGGCAAGTTGGGCACTCGCCTGGGCGCGGCTACGGCCCCCGGCGGTGGTGGCATTGGTGACGGTCACCAGCCGGATCGGGTGCCCGGCGCCCCGTGCGAGCTCCGCCACCGCCCGCGGCCACCGCGCATCGGCCAGCACCCGCTCGACGATGCCGTCGTGTTCGGCCAGGATCCGTTCCCACTGCGCACCGTGATCAGCGGCAGGGGTGCCCGTCGGTGCGATCACCACCGCGTCGAGGTCGGTGATCTCCGCCAGTTCTGACGGACCCGCGATCGAGTGGCAGGTCACTCCCCGCTCGGCAAGGGCCTGCGACAGCGCCGCCGCGACCTCGGGGTCGTCGGCCACCAACGCGCACGAACGTATCGAGGTCGCAGCGGGTTCGCCCGGTTCGACGTGGTCGAACAGCGCACCGAAGCGGGCGTTGCTGCCGCCTCCGCTGACCTGATTCGCCTCGGCGGGCACCAGGGCGGTCGTCGTCGCGGCTTTGAGCAGGGGAGCGGGAACGTCGTCGCCACGCACGACTTCGATCAGGCGGGGTTCGTCGATCACGGCAACCTCGGATCCGCCGGCGAAGATGACGCGACCGCGGCAGGCGGTGAATTCCTCTGCCACCAGGTGGGCGCCGAGCGGACCGAGGTGCTCGGGTTCGGGCATCGCGGCGAGCGACAGGCCGCCGGTGGCGCGCGGATTGGCCGCCTGTGCGCGGCTGAGCGCCTCGGTCACCATGCGGGTCGCGGCGATCGGGGAGGCCGCGTTGACGACGACGCCCTCGGGTGCGTGGCGACCGAGTTGCCAGGTGAGGGCCGCGACCGCGCGTTTGGCGCAGCCGTAGGCGCCGGCATCGGCGGCGCGCCAACCGGATCCGGAGGTGACGCCGAGAATGTGCCCGCGGCCGGCGGCGGCCATCAGCGGTAGCGCGGCACCGAGAATGTTGCGATAGCCGTCCAGGTGCACCGAGAGCACATTGCGCCAGTCGGCGTCGCTACCGGTGGCGAAGCCGGTGGGCCGGCTGATCCCGGCGACATTGACGACCGCGTCCAGGGCACCGAATTCATCGGCCAGTGCGGTGAACAGCGCCCGGATTCCGGTCTCGTCGGTCACCGAGAGGGCGGATGCTCGCGCGTGGCCACCGGCGGCGACGATCCGGTCCGCGGTGGTCTCGGCGGGCACCGGGAGCGCGGTGGATCCGTCGACGGAGACCAGGGGATCGACGGTGACCACGAAAGCGCCGGTGCAGGATAGGGATTGGGCGATCGCGGCGCCGATTCCTGCGCCACCGCCGGTGACGACGACGACGCGCTGCCGCGCACTCACGTCAGGTCCAGGCCATCGAATTCACCTGCGGCAAGCCAGCCTTCGAGCAGATCCCGGTAGGCGAAGAAGTCGCCGAACCGCGGGCCGTAGTTGGTGTCTCGCGCCCGGATCCCGCCCGGGTCGCCCTCGTTGTTCAGCCGCGATGGCGTGCATGCCGACATCACGGCGCTCGCATCGCGGTGGGTGTCGACGATCTGCTGTATCCAGTCGGCTTCGGCGTCGGCGTTGACGTCGAAGACCCGGATGCCGTGCTCCTCCAGCAGTGCCACGGTGCCCGCGACGAATTCGGCGCCGACCTCGGCCAGCTGGGTGTAGTTGACGGTGACGACGGCCTGCTGGCCGGGTGCCGGCAGCACGAACATGTTCGGGAAGCCGTGGCTCATCATGCCGAAGAGCGTGGCGGAGCCGTTCGCCCACTTCTGTTCCAGGGTGATGCCGCCGCGGCCGACGATCTCGTGGCCGATTCGGCGGGGCAGCGGCGTGACCTCGGCTTCGAACCCGGTGCCGTACACGATGCCGTCGACGTCGTACTGCTGTCCGTCGACGACCGGGCCCCGGTCGGTGATCCGGTCGATGCCGGCGGGGGAGTCGACCAGGGTGACGTTGTCGCGGTTGTAGGCGTCGAAGTACTCGTCGTGGAAGCACGGCCGCTTGCACATGTACCGGTAGTACGGCTTGAGCATCGCGGCGACGTCTGGTTTGTGCACCAGCTCGTCGATGCGCAGGCGGTGTTCCTCCATGATCGCGAAGTCGACTTCTTCTGCGTTGCGGATGAATTCGTCGATGGTCATGCCCTCGCGCCGCTGCGGATTCTGGATGAGCGCATAGTGGTGCGTCCAGCCGTCGTCGGTGAGGTCCACCTCCACCGGGCGGCCCAGCATGATCGACTGGAAGTTGTCCATCCGCGCCTTCTGCCAGCCGGGCGCCAGATTCTCGGCGAAGGACGGATCGGTGGGCCGGTTGCCGCGGACGCCGATCGCCGACGGGGTGCGCTGGAAGACGTAGACGTGCTTGGCCGCCTCGGCGAGCCCGGGCAGGCACTGCAGCCCGCTGGCTCCGGTGCCGACCAGCGCCACCGACTGGTCGGCCAGACCGGTGAGCGGCTGGCCCGGTGCGCCTCCGGTCTTGCTGTAGTCCCAGCGGGCGGTGTGGAACGCCCATCCGTCGAACTCGTCCATGCCCGGGATGTCGGGCAGCTTCACCAGGTTGAGGATGCCCACGGCCAGCACGTAGTAGCGGCAGGAGATCTCATCGCCTCGGTCGGTGTGTACGGTCCATCGGCCCGCGTCCTCGTCCCAGACCGTCCGGGTGACGCGGGTGTGGAACAGCGCGTCGCGCTCCAGGTCGAAGCGCTCGGCGACCGCCTGCAGGTGGAGCCGGATCTCCTCGCCGTAGGCGTAGCGGCGGGTGGGGATGTAGTCGAGCTCCTCGAGCAGCGGCAGGTACTGGTAGCTCTCGATGTCGCACATGACCCCGGGGTAGCGATTCCAGTACCAGGTGCCGCCGACACCGCCGGCGGTATCGATGATCCTGATCCGCTCGATGCCCGCCTTGCGCAGGTGAGCGCCGGTGAGCAGGCCCGCGATCCCGCCGCCGAGGATGACCACCTCGGGATCGTCGGTGATGGGCGCCCGCGCGAGGTACGGGGTGAAGGGGTCGGCGAGGTAGTCGGTCGCCCCGGGGTCGCTGCGCATATCGCGCAGGGCCGCACGTTGGGGAACGAGCCGCTTGTCTCGTTCTTCCCGGTACTTCGCGTGTACGACGTCGGGGTCGAAAGCCATGGGACTCCTTTTCACCGGTGATCCTGGGCTATTCTACTAACTATATAAAGATTGCAGAACAGTCATCGGTCATTGGGTCCGTCAGTTTCCGCCCGCGTCCACCTCGGGCCGGGTTTTACTGAC
>WBZQ01000121.1_pt1 | contig 64853 bp, 56 predicted proteins | sample 5204251 | NCBI WGS metagenome assembly WBZQ01 (sample SAMN12412402, study PRJNA552823) | activated sludge metagenome | isolation source: activated sludge from nitrification reactor of wastewater treatment plant... | place: USA: Virginia | collected 2017-09
GGCAGCAGTATTCCGGTTACGGCCAGCAGTCGGGGGGTCAGCAGGCTCCCCAGTCCTACGGCCAGCCGTCGTACGGGGGAGGCCAGCAGTCCTACGGACAGCAGCCGCAGCAGTCCCAGCAGTCGCCGGGCCGGTACGGATACGGCGCGGCGCCGAGCACCCCGGCCGCGAGCGGTGGCCACGGGCTGCCCGCCAACGTGCAGCTGATCCTCGCCGCGGCAGTCGGAGGCCTCGGTCTCCTGGCGATGTTCTGCGGGTTCCTCGCGGGGGCCAGCGCGGGCGAGCAATCGGTGCCGGTGTTCGGTTCCGGTTCGCAGTTCGGCGCGCCCTACATCGCGATCGTCGTCGCGGCCTTCCTCGCGCTCACCTACTTCCTGCCGGGCGGAAAGACCCCGCCGGTGGCGGTGGTCGCGGCGCTGACCGTGGCGGGCACGGTCGTCACGCTGTTCGCGATGGTCGCGAAGGGCGACTCCGGCTTCGACACCGGCTCGGGTGCCATCATCCTGCTGGTCGCGGGCATCCTGATGTCGATCGCGGCCGTGCTGTGGCTGCTCATCGACGCCGGTCTGGTCAAGACCGCGGGCACCACCACCTCGCCGTCGGCCGGTACTCCCGCAGCATCCGCTGCCCCGACCCCGACCCCGTCCGCCCCGTCGTCGGAGCCGCAGGCCCCGTCGTACGGCAGCTACGGCGCCACCCAGTACGGACCGTCGTACGGGCAGGGACAGTCGTCGCCGGGTGCCGGTCAGCCGGCGGCCGATCCGGGCGCGGCGCCCTCGGGCGGTCCGTCCTATGGCAGCTACGGCAGCGCCCCGGGGTCCGACAGCGCGACCACGGCGTTCAACAACCCGGGGCAGCACGGTGGCGGCCAGCCCGGTGGAGGCCAGCAGAGCAACTTCTCCTCCGGTTCCGGTTACCAGTACTGACCGGTTCAGATACATACGCACAGTGAGGGTCCGCCGTCCGGCGGGCCCTCACTGTTTTCTGTGAACTCACCGCGACACCTGGTGACTGTGTGATTTTTGGGAGTGGTGCGGCGCGTCGGACGGATGTTGCAGACGTGGCGTGTCAGTCTCGAAGGCGATGGCAACACGAACAGCGACCCGGACCGACACTCTCGCGTCGCGCCTGCGACAGGTGCGGCGCAACCATCGCGCACGCCGCGTCGCGGTCGACGGCTCCGCCCGGGAGTTGCTCATCGTCGCGTTCGCGCTGCCGCTGGCCACGCTCGCGGTGCTGTTCGTGGCACTCCTGGCCACGCTGCTGCTCGCGGGTGCCGATCTCGGCGGTCTGATCGGCACACTCGGCGCCACCTGGCTGGCCGTGCATCAGGTGCCGGTCTCGCTGTCGGGTGTCACGATAGGCGCGCTGCCGCTGCTGCCGACGCTGCTCATCGTCGCGGGCACCGCCGCGGTGGTCCGGTCCGCGGGCCGCGACCGCGACGGCGGCGAGCTCGCCGCCATCGTCGCCGCGGCCGTCGGTGGACCCCTGGTACTCACGGCGATGGCCGTCGCCGTCGTCATGGACGGGGCGACGACCTCCCAGATCCAGAGCCCCGACTCGCTGTCGGCGTTCGTGCGCACGCTGCTGGTGCACGCGGTGGCCGCCGCGATCGGTGTCGGCGCGTCCGCGCACGCACCGCTGCGGCGGTACGTCAGCGTCAGTGCCGCGGACAAGGCCGGTCTGCGTTTCGGTACGGCCGCACTGTTCGCGCTGCTCGCTGTCGGCGGGATCCTCGTGACGGTGCGGCTGATCCTCAACTGGGGTCAGGTGACTGCACTGTTCGACGGCGGCTACGACTTCGACGGCTACCTGGGCCTGGGCGTGTTGTCGGTGCTGTACCTGCCCAACCTCATCGTCGGCGCCGCCGCGATCCTGGTGGGCGCCAGGGCGCAGGTCGGCACCGCATCCGTCGATCTGATGTCGGTGACCGGCGGCGACGTCCCGCCCCTGCCCGTGCTCGCCGCGCTGCCCGGCGAGGGCCTCGGCACCGTCGGCGCCGCGGGTTTCGTGGTGCCCGCGGTGATCGCCCTGGTTGTGGCCGTCAAGTGCCGGTCCGCCGATCCGCTGGCCCATTTCCGCGCCGTCGCCGTGGCAGGTGCGGTGGCCGCCGCCCTGGTGACCGTGCTCGCCGAACTGGCCGGCGGGCGGGTCGGGGAACTCGGCGAGGCGGGCGTCACCCCGGTGACCACCGGTGTCTTCACGCTGGGCTGGATCGTGCTCATCGGCGGTCTCGTCGTGCTGGTCAACGCCCTGCTGCCCGCGGCCCGCGCCACCCGGTCCGCCGCCCGCGCCGCACAGAGGCCGGCTCCGGAGCCGGAGGCCGCGGACGACTGGGAGATGGAATCGGACTGGGACGAAGACGTCGACGACCTGGACGGGGACGACGACCTGGATGAGGACGACGACCTGGACGGGGACGACGACCTGGACGGGGCCGACGACCAGGACACCGACGATCCGGACGGCGACCCAACTGCCGACGCCGGGTCCGACGCGGACGCCGCCGATCAGGCCAAGACCCCGCGTAACACCCGCGTCAACGCGCCAGACTTCGACTTCGGCGAGATGGATCTGGACGAGTACGACACCGAGCGGGCCATCAGCCGCAAGCTCAACGACCGGCTGTGATCTGTCTACGGCGACCTGACAGCAGGTCGCAATCGGGTCACCGTTAGGCTGGCACGAGTGAGTGCAGCCCCAGCAGGATCGCCGACGCCCGAGCCGTCGTCGCAGGTTGCACCTATCTCCGGCCGGTTAGCCCGTATCGTCGTGCTCGCCTCCGGTGCCGGTTCGCTGCTCGCCTCGCTGATCGAACGTTCCCGCAGGCCCGGCTCGGTGTTCGAGATCGTGGCCGTCGGCGTCGACAGGGATTGCGCCGCCGTCTCGATCGCACAGGACGCGGGTATCGCGTCGTTCACCTGCCGGGTCGCCGACCACCCCGATCGTGCCGCCTGGGATGACGCGCTGCGCGATCTCACCGATCAGGCCGCACCCGACTGGGTGGTGACGGCGGGCTTCATGAAGATCCTCGGACCGCGGTTCCTGGGCCGCTTCGGCGGGCACATCGTCAATTCACATCCCGCGCTGCTGCCGTCGTTCCCCGGCGCGCACGGGGTCGCCGACGCCCTCGCCCACGGTGTAAAGGTCACCGGGACAACGGTTCACCTCGTCGACGACGGAGTCGACACCGGACCGATCCTCGCACAGCGAGCCGTGCAGATCGCCGACGACGACACCGCGGACACCCTGCACGAACGGATCAAGATCATCGAGCGCGAACTGCTCGCAGACATGGTGACCGCCCTGGTCGCCAAAGGTGTTGTCATCGAAGGACGAAAGGCCCGCATCCCGTGAACGCTCCTCTCTCAGCCGACGGCCGTCGACCCATCCGCCGGGCGCTCGTGAGTGTCTACGACAAGAGCGGACTGCCCGAACTCGCCGCCACCCTGCACGCGGCGGGAGTGGAGATCGTCTCCACCGGCTCCACCGCCAAGACCATCGCCGACACCGGCGTCCCCGTCATCGAGGTGTCCACCCTCACCGGATTCCCGGAATGCCTTGAGGGACGGGTCAAGACGCTGCATCCCAAGGTGCACGCCGGCATCCTCGCCGACACCCGCAAGAACGATCACCTCGCCCAGCTCGCCGACCTCGGCGTCGAGGCGTTCGAACTCGTGGTGGTCAACCTGTACCCGTTCACCCAGACCGTCGCCTCCGGCGCCTCGCAGGACGAGTGCGTCGAGCAGATCGACATCGGCGGACCGTCGATGGTGCGCGGTGCCGCCAAGAATCATCCGTCGGTGGCCGTGGTGGTCAACCCAGGCGACTACGACGACGTGCGTGCGGCCCTCGACGCGGGCGGATTCACCCTCGCACAGCGGCAACTGCTGGCGGCCAAGGCTTTCCGGCACACCGCAGACTACGACGTAGCCGTGGCCTCGTGGATGTACCGCGCTGTGGTGCCCGGTACCGGTGAGGGCGAGTTCCCCGAATGGGCCGGTGAGACCTGGGAACTCAAAGAGGTGCTGCGCTACGGCGAGAACCCGCATCAGCCCGGCGCGCTCTACCAGTCCACGTCCCGGCCCTCCGGCCTGGCCACCGCCGAGCAGTTGCACGGCAAGCAGATGAGCTTCAACAACTTCACCGACGCCGACGCCGCCTGGCGCAGTGCCCACGACTTCGACGGCCCCGCGGTGGCAATCATCAAGCACGCCAACCCGTGTGGCATCGCCGTCGGCGCCGACATCGGTGAGGCGCACCGCAAGGCGCACGCCTGTGACCCGGTCAGCGCGTACGGCGGCGTGATCGCGGCCAACCGCGAGATCACCGTCGAGATGGCCGAGCAGGTCGCCGAGATCTTCACCGAGGTCCTCATCGCCCCCGGTTTCGCCGACGGTGCGCTGTCGGTGCTCACCCGCAAGAAGAACATCCGGGTGCTGCGCGCGGTTCCGCCCAACAAGGGCAGCGTGGAGCGGCGCCCGGTGTCCGGCGGCATGCTGGTGCAGTGGCGCGACGTGATCGACGCCGAGGGCGACAACCCGGCCAACTGGACCCTCGCCGCCGGAGCGGCCGCCGACGCCGACACCCTCGCCGACCTCGAATTCGCCTGGCGCGCATGCCGTGCGGTCAAGTCCAACGCCATCCTGCTGGCCTCCGACGGCGCGTCGGTGGGTGTGGGCATGGGGCAGGTCAATCGCGTCGACTCCGCGCATCTGGCCGTCAACCGGGCGGGCGAGCGCGCCCAGGGCAGTGTCGCCGCCTCCGACGCGTTCTTCCCGTTCCCCGACGGCCTGCAGGTGCTGATCGCCGGTGGCGTGAAAGCCGTTGTGCAGCCCGGCGGGTCGATCCGTGACAACGAGGTCATTGCCGCCGCCGCCGAGGCCGGGGTCACCCTCTACCTCACGGGCGCACGCCATTTCGCGCACTGACCGGCCGCACCGATCTGCCCACCTCGATCGCTTGCTCCTCCTCCGCTGGTTGAGGTGTGACGAGCCGCTGGCCGAGGAGCCTCGAAACATCGTGAGACGACATTGTCCCCTCACCGGGTTTCGAGGCTCGTCGCTTGCGCTCCTCGCACCTCAACCGGCGGACGGAACCATCTGGAACGCACAATGAGTCCGGTTGTCGAATTCGTATTCCTCCTTGCCGCAGGGTTCGGGGCAGGCCTGATCGGGTATGTCACCGGCCTGGCGTCGGTGGTGAGCTATCCGGCGCTGCTGGCCGTGGGCCTGAGCCCGGTGGCGGCGAACGTCACCAACACCATCTCTGTGGTAGCCGTCGGCATCGGCAGCACCACCCAGGCGGGCAAGGCCCTGTTCGACGGCGAGCGGCGCCGCACGATCCTGGGCATCGTGGCGTCGGTGATCGGCGGTGTCATCGGCGCGGCCGCACTGCTGCTCAGCTCCGAGGGTTCGTTCGAGGTGATCGTCCCGTTCCTGGTGGCGCTCGCCGCTCTCGCGCTGCTGTGCCAGCCGGCGCTGCGTAAGCTCGCCACCCACGACGACAAGCCGTGGCTGTTCTTCCTCGGCATGCTGGCGATCTCGGTGTACGGCGGCTACTTCGGCGCCGGCGCCGGGATCATGGTGCTGGCGCTGATGCTGGTGGTCACCAGCGAACCGCTGTGGAAGGCGGCGCTGTCCAAGTCGCTGTTCCTCGGGATCTCCAACACCGTCGCGGCCATCGCCTTCATCATCTGGGGCCCGGTCGACTGGTGGGCCGCGATCGTGATGGGCGTCGGCTGCTTCGCCGGTGGCTGGTGTGGACCGCCGGTCGTCAAACGCCTGCCCGCCGGCCCGCTGCGCATCACCATCGGCATCGGTGGCCTGGCCCTCGCGGTGTGGCTGGGAGTGCGCTGACACCCCCTGCGTTGCGGCCGGGTCGTCGCTCCGGCCGCAACGCGCTGGGCGTGGTGCACCCACCGCAGTGTGACTGAAATCGCCGGGCCATGCGGCCATTTCTTCACCGCGAAGAAAACTCCGCCGCCTGTCGCAGCCGGTATGCCGCGTGTCGCGCACCCGGGACAGTCGTTGTCCGACTTGTACAATGACGCGCGTTCATCGACAGCTACAGGATGTGGGGCGCGGAGTTGGTAACCGACACCGGCACGGGGCGGCAGATTCCGGTCACCGCCATCACGGTGGCAGCGATCACCGCTGTCGCATTCTGGTCGTTGAAGCCGATCTTCATCACCGAGATCGGGGACAGAGGCGACTACGCCGAGGTGTATATCGCCTCGGCGTCGATCTCGGTGGTCACCAGCGCGGTGGTGTCGCTGTTCCTGTGGCGGAAAGTGGTGGCGCTCGCGCGCGGCGGGCGCCGGACACTGTCGGGGATTCTGTCCGCGAGTGCCTCGGGTTTCTTCCTGGCGCTCTGGTATTACGGCTTCTATCGGGCGCTCTACGGTGCGGACAAGGCCGATGCGACAGTGATCGCGTTCACCTGGCCGCTGATCGCCGTGGTGGTCACCCCGCTGATCGCGCGCAACGCGGCCGCGAAACTCCAGGGTTATCAATGGCTTCTGGTGCTGGCATCGTTCGGCGGGGCGGTGGCGATCGGCGTATCGGGCCTCGGACACAACGGCGGTCCGACGGGCGAGTCCGGCGAGATCGTCTGGGCCTTCGTCGCGGCCATCGGCAGCGGGCTCTATCTGCCCTTCGCCATCAACGCGACAAATGCGTTCAACCATTCGGTCCGGTCGCAGCCGATTGCGACATTCTTCGCAATCTCGGTGGCGAATGTGGTGGCCCTTGCCGGAGTGCTGCTCAGCCTGCGGCTCAACCATCACACGTTGCGTTTCTACGCTTTCGACCGGGAAGTGCTCGTCATCTGTGCACTGATCGGCATCGGAACCTATCTCGTCGCCGAGGTGACGTGGACGTGGGCGTTCCGGGAGTACAAATCACTGACCCTCTCGTCGCTGCCCTACTTCTCGCCCGCGGTGTCGGTGGTCTTGCTGCATGTGCTGTTCAATGAGCCGGTCCGTCCCATCGCGGCGCTGGGCCTGGTGATCATTCTCTTCTCCAATCTCACCCTGCACGCCCGGCAGCGATCGGCGAACGCGGTGTCGTTGACCCTGATCGCCAGCGTCTACGTGGCGTTGGGTTCGCAGCTTCTGCCCGACTCCATCGAAGGACCCACCGCGGAGATGGCCGCGGCGATGACCGGGGTGTTCGCGATCCTCGCCGGCTTCATCCTGTCCCGGGTGGCCGGGCGCCGCACCGAGGAACTCGACGCCCGCACCAGGCTGGTCCGGGCGATGATGGCGGCCGACACCTCGGACGATCACGAGGAACCGGACTGGTTTCTGCGCAACCTGCTCGAGCTGGAATTCGAGCGCTCCGCGGACGTCCGGGAGGACCGGGCGCTGGCGATCGTCGACCGCGTGCGCACCGCAGTCGCATCCCCGGACGCACGCCGGGAGGTCCTCGACGCCTTTGCTGAGTGGCGGGCCATTCACATGGATCGGCTGTCGGTCGGCGAATGGGCGGCGCTCTGGATCACCGGCCTCGGCAGTATCCTCACCGTGCTGCTGTTGCGCGGACCGTCGTTCCTCGGCAATGTCGGCGCGGTGGCGTTCGCGGCGGGCGCATTCCTGGTGATGTTCACCATCTACGACTACGACCGCAACAACATTCACGGATTCAAGAACCAATTGTGGCGTCTTGAGCAGGGATTCCGGGAGATCGGCAAGCCATACTACGTGCCTACCGAGGTCCTCAGTTCCGGAGATGTGAACTCGCTCAGGCTACCCGGAACCGTGCGTACTTCGGTGGACGGTGACTACGACGCGACGCGCGAGGTCGAAGTGACACCGACCGCACGCACATTCACGGTGTTCTATCTGTCGACCGCCGCGCTGGCGATCGTGGCGGTGATGTTGCTGCCATTCGCGTCGGCGGGCGGATATGGCGATCGCAACGTCTTCGCACCGCGCCCGGGATCCTCGGCGGAGTCGGAGCTGTTCGTCCGCGACGGAAGCCTGCCGACCATCACGATCGCCGACCCCGGGTGGCCCGCGGCGAGTGTGATCGCGCAGATCCTGCGGCACGTGGTGGAGACGCCGCAGGTGCGGGTCAAGGTCCAGTCGATGGATCAGGTGGGTGCGGTGGCCGCGCTCACCGGAAACAAACCGTCCGTCCAGATCCATCCGGACCTGTGGTTGCAGAACCAGAGCGACAGCTTCCGATCGCAGATCGACACCGGCAAGATCATGCTCAATAACAGCAGCTATCGCGGCGGCCAGGGCATCTACATCCTGGACAAGAAGGGGCAGGCACCGCTGACGTCGGTGACCGATCTCGCGGACAAGGCCACCGCCTCGCGCTTCGACACAGACGGCGACGGTAAGGCCGAGATCTGGGCGGGTCCGCGCGGCTGGGAATCGACGAAGCTGCTCGACAAGTGGATCGGGGCGCAGAAAGATCTGCGGATCGAGGGGGAGTCGTACAGCGAGACCATCTTCCGGGCGTACCTGAAACGGGAGGCCGGAAAACGGCCGCTGCTCTTTTACGCCTACGAACCCGACTGGCTGCACGAGCAGTACTCGCCGCGACTGCTCACCGCCGACCCGTTCAAGCGCACCGGGTGCACCACCGGCTACCAGGACGAGTGCGGGGCCGATGTCGACGTACATGTCGCCTGGACGCGCACCCTGCAGAAGATCTCGCCCATCGCATTCGCGAGGCTCTCCCGCGTCCACTTCGGCATCGACGAGGTCAACGAGTTCGTGTACGCGGTGGACCGGCGAAAGAAGACGCCCGACGAGGTGGCCCGCGACTGGATCGCCACTCACCGATCGGAGTTCCAGGAGTGGCAGCACCCGTGAGCGCCGCGTGACGGTCTGATCCGCCCTCTGCATTCTCAACCAGATGGTTGACAAAGGGCGGACCGGGGTGCAGAGTGGTATTCAACCAACAGGTTGAGGAAGGGTTTCGATGACGGACCAGCTCTCCAAGGTGTTCGCCGCACTCGCGGACCCCACCCGGCGCGACATTGTCGCCCGGCTGACGGAGTCCGACGCGACGGTAGGCGAGATCGCGGAGCCGTATGACGTCAGTCTGCAGGCCGTTTCCAAACATCTGAAGGTGCTCGAGGACGCGGGACTCGTCACGCGGACCCGGGAAGCGCAACGACGGCCGGTGCATTTGGAAGCGGAGGTATTCGACCTCATGACCAAGTGGATCGAGCGATACCGCCGGCGGGCCGAGGAGCGCTATCAACGCCTCGACGCCCTGCTCGACGAGATGAACGGCGTCGAAGACGACGACCTGGACACCACCATCACCGAACGCGACGCGGGCTGACCGGTCGCGACACGCAGTAAGGACTGTCATCATGACCACCTCCACCCGCTACCCGCAGGCAGCCATCGAGGCCGACCCGAAGGTTCCGATCATCCGCATCACCCGCGACTTCCGCGGCACCACAGCACAATTGATGAAGGCGCACACCGATCCCGAACTGTACGCCCGGTGGGTCGGTCCCGACGGCGTCCCGTGCAAGATCATCGACTGGGACGCCCGCAACGGCGGCAGCTGGCGGTACGTCGCCATCGCCGGCGACGACGAGCACGGCTTCCGTGGCTGCTTCCACACCGTCTCCGACGACAAGATCGTGCAGACCTTCACCTGGGAGGGCATGCCCGACCAGGTGTCGCTGGAAACGGTGTGGTTTGAGGACCTCGGCGACGGCACCACCCGGCTGCACGCCCAATCCCTGTGCGACAGTTTCGAATCCCGCGACGGTTGGCTGGCGTCGGGGATGGAGGTGGGCGTCAACGACGGCTACGCCGCCATCGACCGCCTGCTCGAATCCGGGGAACTGTGACAGACCTGACCGGGCTCTCGCCCGCCGACCGGCACCGCGTGGTCGCCGCAGGGTTCGCCGAACAGGTTGCGGCAACCGAGGATTGGTCGGCACCCACCGCCGTCGACGGCTGGGTGGCGCTCGACGTGGTGCGTCACCTGATCGACTGGCTCCCCGGTTTCCTCGCCGCCGGCGGCATCGAACTCGCCCCCACCGGGTCCGTCGATGACGATCCCGCTGCGGCCTGGACTTCGAGAAGCGAAGCGATCCAACGACTTCTGGACGGACCCGACGCGGCGTCGGAGTTCACACACCCGATGGTGGGCACACACGTGCTGACCGATGCGATCGACAGCGTCTACACCGCCGACGTGTTCATGCACACGTGGGACCTCGCCTCGGCGTCGGGCCGGGAGTCCGGCCTCGACCCGGCCTTCGCCGAACAACTCCGCACCGGGATGGCCGGCATCGAAGACATGCTGCGGGCCTCGGGCCAATACGGTGCCGCCGTCGACGTGCCCGCCGATGCCGGCGCCGTCGACAAGCTGATGGGGTTCATCGGCCGCGATCCGAGGAGGTAGCCGAGTCCGAGGTGGTGACGTCATGCAGCGAAGGTCGCCGGACCCTTCGAGACCCTCGCTCGTCCCGAAGGGTCCGGCGAGACGGGGCTCCCAACCCCGCCCACGGTCTGCTCACGCACACGTGTCGGGGGCGCGGAGTAGCGTGGTTGGGGTGCCAGAGGAGACCTTCACTGCAACCACCTCGCAAATCACCGAAACGCGCCATCCGGCAGCCCGCACCGTGGGTGAACTGCGGGCGAGCGGACATGTGCAGCGGTCGATCCGCGACGAGATCCGCAACAACCTGCTGACCGCGCTGCGGGAGGGCCGCGATCCGTGGCCCGGCATCGTCGGCTTCGAGTCGACGGTGATCCCGCAACTCGAACGGGCCCTCATCGCCGGCCATGATGTGGTGATGCTCGGCGAACGCGGCCAGGGCAAGACCCGCGTGCTACGCACCCTCGTCGGTCTGCTCGACGAGTGGACGCCCGTCATCGCCGGCTCCGAACTCGGTGAGCATCCGTACGAGCCGATCACCCCGGCGTCCATCCGCCGCGCCGCCGACCTGCTGGACGAGCTGCCGATCGAGTGGCGGCACCGCAGCGAGCGCTACAGCGAGAAGCTGGCCACCCCCGACACGTCGGTGGCCGACCTCGTCGGCGACATCGACCCGATGAAGGTGGCCGAGGGCCGCAGCCTCGGCGACCCCGAGACCATCCACTTCGGCCTCATCCCGCGCGCCCACCGCGGCATCGTCGCCATCAACGAACTGCCCGACCTGGCCGAACGTATTCAGGTGTCGATGCTGAACGTGATGGAGGAACGCGACATCCAGGTGCGGGGCTACTCGCTGCGCCTGCCGCTGGACGTGCTGGTGATGGCCAGCGCCAACCCGGAGGACTACACCAACCGCGGCCGCATCATCACCCCGCTCAAGGACCGCTTCGGTGCCGAGATCCGCACCCACTACCCGCTCGAACTCGACGACGAGGTGTCGGTCATCGAGCAGGAGGCCGACCTCACCGCGACGGTGCCCGAGGTGATCGAAGAGATCATCGCCCGCTTCACCCGCTACGCCCGCGACCATCCGTCCATCGACCGCCGTTCCGGTGTGTCGGCGCGTTTCTCCATCGCCGCCGCCGAGACTGTGGCCGCCGCCGCCCTGCACCGCGCCACGGTGACGGGCGAGGAGACCGCCGTGGCCCGCATCGTCGACCTCGAATCGGTGGTGGAGGTGCTGCGCGGCAAGATCGAGTTCGAATCCGGCGAAGAGGGCCGCGAACTGGAGATCCTCGAACACCTGATGCGCAAGTCCACCGCCGACGCCGTGCGGGCCCACCTCGGCGGCGTCGACATGGCCGCGCTGGTGACCGCGCTGGAGGAGGGCGAACCCGTCGTCACCGGCGACCGCGTCACCGCCGCCGACTTCCTCGCCTCCATCCCCGACGTCCCGGTCGTCGACGAGATCGCCGCCCGCCTCGGCGCCGACAGCGAGGGCGAGCGTGCCAACGCCGTCGAACTGGCCCTCGAAGGTCTCTACCTGGCCCGCCGAATCGGCAAAGAAGCCGACGAAACCGGCCAGACCGTCTACGGCTGACCTCTCGGGCTGCGCTGATGAACAAGCGACCACCAGTTGTGACTGACGCCGGGGTGACGGTCGCCCGACCACACCTCGCAATCTGTGAGGTCGGTTCGAGGGTTGCGCGACCGCACCTCGCGATCTGTCAGGTCGGTTCGAGGGTTGCACGACCGCACCTCGCGATCTGTGAGGTCGGTTCGAGGGTCGCGCGACCGCACGTCTTGACTGCCGTGTCCGGTGTGGGGGTTGCGCGACCCTACTTCTTGATCCCTGAGGCCGAAGCGACGAAGGAGCGAGGGTCACGAAGGGTCCGGCGACCTTCCGCGCCTGACGTCACCACCTCGAGGAGCGACCATGGCAGATAACCCGACCACCCCGCGCCGTTCCTTCCACCGCGCGCGCTACCAGCGGTACACGGGCGGCCCCGACCCGCTCGCCCCACCCGTCGACCTGCGGGAGGCATTGCGGGAGATCGGTGACGACGTGATGGCCGGGACGTCGCCGCAACATGCCCTGCGCGAGTTCCTGCGCCGCGGGTCGAAGGACATGCGCGGCCTCGACAAACTGCGCGAACAGATCAACCGCCGCCGCCAAGAACTGCTGCGCAGCCGCAACCTCGACGGAACCTTCCAGGAGATCCGTGAACTCCTCGACCGCGCGGTCCTGGAGGAACGCAAACAACTCGCCCGCGACCTCGACGACGACGCCCGCTTCGCCGAGATGCAGATCGGCAACCTGCCGGCGTCGACGGCGCAGGCGGTGGACGAACTGTCCAACTACGAGTGGCGCAGCGCCCAGGCCCGGGAGGACTTCGAGAAGATCAAGGACCTCCTCGGCCGTGAGCTGCTCGATCAACGGTTCGCCGGGATGAAGCAGGCGATGGAGGGCGCCACCGAGGCCGACCGGCAACGCATCACCGACATGCTCACCGACCTCAACAAGCTCCTCGACGCCCACAACCGCGGTGAGGACACGACAGAGCAGTTCCGTGAGTTCATGGACAAGCACGGTGACTTCTTCCCCGAAAACCCGCGCAACACCGAAGAACTCATCGATTCGCTGGCGCAACGGTCGGCGGCGGCACAGCAGTTCTACAACTCGCTCACCCCGGAACAGCGCGCCGAACTCGATCAACTCTCCCAGCAGGCATTCGGGTCCCCCGAGCTGATGAGTCAACTGGCGCAGATGGATTCGGCGTTGCGGCAGGCCCGGCCGGGCCTGGGCTGGGACGAGTCGAGCGAGTTCTCCGGCGGGCAGGGGATGGGCCTGGGGGAGGGGGCGGCCGCCCTGCGCGACATCGGTGAGCTGGACGCTCTCAGCGAGCAACTGTCCCAACAGTATTCGGGTGCCCAACTGGACGACATCGACCTCGACGCCTTGATGCGCCAGCTTGGTGAGGAGGCCGTCGTCGATGCCCGGCGCCTGGCCGAACTCGACAAGGCGCTCCGCGACGAAGGCTTCTTCGATCGCTCGGCCGACGGTGAATTCCGGTTGAGTCCCAAGGCGATGCGCCAGCTCGGGCAGTCGATCTTCAAGGATGTGGCTGAACAGATGTCGGGGCGCGGCGGCGAACGCCAGACCCGCAACAGCGGCCGCCTCGGCGAGCCGACGGGCGCCTCCCGGGAATGGCAATTCGGTGACACCGACCCGTGGGACGTGACCCGCACCGTGTCCAACTCGGTGCTGCGTACCCTGTCCGAGGCCACTGACCCGGCATCGGCGATCCGCGGCATCGCCGAGAGTGGTGTCCGGATCGACGTGCGCGACGTCGAGGTCGCCGACACCGAATCACGCACGCAGGCGGCCGTGGTGCTGCTGGTGGACACCTCGTTCTCGATGGAGATGGAGGGCCGCTGGACGCCGATGAAGCGCACCGCGATCGCGCTCAATCATCTTGTGTCCACCCGGTTCCGGTCCGATGAATTGCACCTGATCGCCTTCGGCCGGCATGCCCGCACCATCGACATCGCCGAACTGACCGGTCTGCAGCCACGCTGGGAGCAGGGCACCAACCTGCACCACGCGCTGCTGCTGGCGCAGCGCCATCTGCGGCGGTTCCCGAACGCGCAGCCGGTGGTGCTGGTGGTGACCGACGGTGAACCCACCGCCCACCTCGACCCGTCGGGGGAGCCGTTCTTCTTCTACCCGCCGCACCCGCAGACCATCGCGCTGACGGTCCGCGAACTCGACCACGTCTCCCGCCTCGGCGCCCAGGTGACATTCTTCCGCCTCGGCGACGACCCGGGCCTGGCGAACTTCATGGACCAGATCGCCCGCCGCATCGGTGGCCGCGTCGTCGCCCCCGACCTCGACGGACTCGGTGCCGCCGTCGTCGGCGACTACCTCAAGTCTCGCTCCCGCCGCCGCGCCTGACCTGGATGCCGCGCCTCGCCTGGCGGCTCGGCTCCTCAGGGATCAAGTAGGTGTTGGCCGGCTCGTCGCGAGCGGTCATCTTGATCCCTGAGGCCGATGCGACGAAGGAGCGAGGGTCTCGAAGGGTCCGGTGAGATGATCGCATGACCGGACCACCCCGTACTGACGCATCAACGGTAAGATATTCGGGATGGTGGAAATGGCGACGATCGCCGAGGTGGCACGCACCCTCAAGAACATCGCGCTCGGGGCATCGCCGTGGGCGCCGGGGCAGGGGAACTACGGGGTCGGCGGATTCACTGCCGACGAACTGACCGCGGCGCTGGCGAGCGGCGTCCCCGGTGCCCGGGTCGAGGCCGTCGACGTCCACGCCGCCGACGCGATGACCACCGACCATGCCCACCTCGCCCTCACCTGGAATGAGACCGGACGGGCCGCGAGCCTGCCGGCCAAACTGTTCACCAAAGGCACACCCGCCGCGGCGTCGACCCGGATCCTCAACTCGGCATTCGGCTTGTGCCAGAACGAGGTCCGCTTCTACAACGAGCTGTACCCGGCCGTCGCCGGCATCACCCTCACCCCGTACGGTGCCCGGCTGCGCAGCGGTGGCAGGTTCGCGATCGCCCTGGCCACCCTCGAACCGCACGAGGCGAGGTTCTTCGAACTCGGCAGTACTGTCCCGCTCGCGCACGCCGAGTCCGTCATCGACGCGCTGGCGAGACTCCACGCCGCGTACTGGGAGTCACCGCGATTCGCCGGTGACCTGAACTGGCTCACCCCGTACTCCCGCCAGCCCGGCTGGCCCATCGGGCAACGCGTGATGCCGCTGGTCAACCGCACCTGGCTGCAACGCCGCGACGACGTTCCGGCGCGGATCAAACAACTCACCACCCGATACCTCAAGAACCAGAACATCTTCGACGCCGAACTCGAATCGCTGCCGCCGACGTTCTGCCACGGAGACACCCACGCCGCCAACACCTTCGCCCGCGCCGACGGCAGCGCCGGCCTGTTCGACTGGCAGCAGGTGCACAAGGCTCCCGGTATGCGCGACGTCACCTACTTCATCGGTTGGTCCCTCGAACCGGAGCTGCGCGCGGCGTCGGAAAGGGATCTCATCGGCCGCTACCTCGACGGTCTGCGCGCCCACGGCATCGCCGACGCGCCATCCCTCGACGGCGCGTACGAACTGCACCGATGGCTGATGATGATCGCCTGGAACGCCGCCTGGGCACCCCTGGCCATGTACGGCGGCGACGACAAGACTCTCTGCACGCGACTTCTGTCCCGCTTCACCGCCGCCCTGCAGGACCTCGATACCGCGGAAGCAGTCAGCGCCGTGCTCGACCGACACGCTTGACCCTACCCCGGGGGCAGACCTCACAGTGGTCGTCAGCGGGAAACTCCCGCATCCGGAAACGGGGAGAGAATGGGTCACCGTCGACAAGCCGTTCCCGATCGACATCGAACTACCGCCCGTCACCTGGGGAAAGCTCACCGGTTCCAGTTACCGGGCGGCTGGTTTCCGGGATATCCGCCGGGGTTCTGCGAATAGTGCTGGTAGCCGCCGGGCTGATAACCGGGGTATCCACCGGGCGGGGGATAGTTCTGGTAGCCGCCCGCCGGCGGGTAGCTGGTCGGGGGTGGTGTCTTGCGGCTCGCGCCGACAATCCACAGGACGCCGCCGACGATCACCAGGACCAGTCCCGCGCCGCCACCGAACACCGCGAGGAGCACACCGCCGACGCCCTGGAAGATGCCCGTCACGGAAAGGTCCGACGTCGCGACCGTGTAGCTGTCGCAGGTGATGGTGTACGTCCCGGACTTGGTGAAACCGACGCCCTGATACGACGTCACAGACTTGCCCTCATAGGTGAAGGTGGTGTCGTAGTGAGACTTGATTGTCCTGGTGGGAGCCGGACCGTCGAACCGGCAGTTCGGGCGTTCGGATTCGTTCCCGACGGTCTGGCCGAAGAGGTAGATCTCGTCGCCTGCGTCGAACCGCTTTGTCATCTCGCCGTCGTCGATGACGAAGGCGTCCTCGGCGAGACCTTTGACCTGGCCGAATCCTGTCGCGGCGAAGAACACACCGACCGCGACGGACGCGAGCATGATCACGAGTCCGAGGATCGTGAACCACTTGCCGACTTTTGCCATGTCCGGATAGTCCCATACCGTGCGGTCGAAGTCAGGGTGTATCTCGGGGATTGTCCGGAGTCCGAATGACCGCGCCCCGCACTAGGCTTGCGCCTATGACCATCTCGCCGGAGCCGTCAGGGGATCACACATCAGGGAGCCGTCCGTCAGTGCCCGACGCATCGACCACCCCGATGCAGCCACCCGCCGCCGACCCGATTGCGCCCGACCCGATAACGCCCGACCCGATCCCGTTGCGCAAGGCGGATATCGGTGCGGCGGCCCGCGCGCAGAACCTCGATCCCCGCGCCCGCCTGCGCGCCTCCGACACTGATCGTGAACTGGTGCAACAGATCCTGTCGGCGGCGCTGTCCAACGGCAGCCTGTCACTGTCGGAGTTCGATGAACGCTCGTCGAAGCTCGTGATGGCCAAGACCTTCGGTGACCTCGACGATCTCACCGACGATCTTCCGGTTGCCCAACTGGGGGTCCCGATCCCGCCGGCGTCCGGGGTGGCGCAGGCAACCCGGATCGGCACCGGCTCGGGGCGTCGCCGCGTGCAGAACGCGATTGCGGTGATGTCGGGCTGGGACATCGGCGGCAACGCGGCTGTCGGCGACAACCTGCAGGCGTTCGCACTGATGGGCGGCATCGACATCGACCTGCGCGAGGTGGAGTTCACCGCCCCCCAGCTCACCATCCGCTGCGCCGCGATCATGGGCGGCATCGACATCACCGTCCCACCGGAGGTAACCGTCGAAGTGAACGGTCTGGCTCTGATGGGCGGCTTCGGCACCAAAGCCGCCGGCCTGGGCGCACCCGGCGCCCCCACCGTCATCGTCACGGGTCTGGCTCTGATGGGCGGCGTCGACGTCAAACGTAAGCCCCACAAGAATCAGGCGACATAGCTGGTCTCGGGGGCATATTGCCCCCGGGGCCAGCTATGTCTCCAGAATCTTGTGCGGGGTTCAGGCCAAGGGGTCAGGCCAGGAGGAGGGCGATCACCGCGATGGTGGGGATGGAGCCGAGGGTGGTGATCAGAGCGGTGTCGCGGGCCAGGATCTGGCCGCGGCGGTAGCGGGTGGCGTATACCAGCACGTTCTGGGCGGTGGGCAGCGCGGCTATCACCACCTGAGCGAACAGCTGATGGCCGGTCTCACCGAACCCGAACCGTGCCACCACGTACACCATCGCCGGCATCACGACGAGTTTGAGCACGCTCGCGAGGGCGATGTCGCGGCGCGGGGCCTCACCCTTCTTGAACACCGCCACACCGGTCAGCGACAGTCCGAACGCCAGCAGCGCCGCCGGTACCGACGCCGAGCCGAGCATGTCGAACGACTTCATGATGGCCTCGGGCGGATGCCAGCCGATCAGCGAGATGATCAGCCCGGCAATACCGCCGAGGACGATCGGATTGGTGACGGGGGTGATCACCGCATCGCGCAGGGTGCTGCGCCATCCGGTTCCGGATTGCCGCCCGAGCGCGGTCAGGTCGAGGGTGGTCAGCGCGATCGGCGAGTAGATGAGGATCTGGAACAACAGCAGCGGCGCGATGAACGAGGCGTCGTCGAGCACGAAGATCGCGATGGGCAGACCCAGATTGACGCTGTTCACATACGACGACGACAACGCGCCGATGGTGAGTTCGGGAATCGGCCTGCGCAGCCACGGGCCCGCGATCAGCAGGTAGACCAGGCCGATGGCCGACGCGCAACCGCCCGCGATGACCAACGTGGAGGAGAACACCACCGACAGATCCGAGGTCACCAGCGAATGCAGCAGCAACGCCGGCGTGCACACGAAGAAAACAAGGCGGGAGAGCACCTCGTGCGCATGCTCGCCGAGGGTGTTCGTGCGTCCGAGCAGATACCCGGCACCGACGACGATGAAGATGACGGTAAAGCCGGAGATCACGCCAGACACTTGAATGATTCTAGAGAGGTCCCCCGGTGTGACCGGCCCCTCGCCTGGGGTACCCCGCTACTCTGGGCGGCACGAGTGCCCGGACCCGGCGATATTCCGGTGGCCGGGACGCCCAGCTATGGAGGCAACAGATGTCCTACCCGAACGGAACTCCCGACCCGAACCAGGGACCGGACCTGACCAAGGGACCGGACCTGACCAAGCATGATGACGCGGGTCCGGCGGGCACAGCGAAGTTCGGCAACACCCCGGAGGGGTGGTCGCAGGTTCCGGCCGAAGGGGAGGGCAACGCCGCACAGTTCGCACCGACCCAGTTCGGTGTCCCGTCGCAGTTCGATGTGCCCACCCAGATCGGTTCGCCGTCGCAACCCGATCTGTCGCAGCCGACACCAACGCCCGACAGCCGGTACGCCGACCCCGGCGCCACCCCCAACCCCTACGGATCGACGCCCGGCACGTTCGGGGCCGACCAGTTCGGGGCAGGTCAGTACGGGGCGGCCCAGTACCCGGCCGGTCAGTACACACCGGGGCAGTACACACCCACCCCGTACGGCGCCTACGGAACCCCCGGATACGGAGTCCCGCCCTACGTGGGGACGCCCACCAACAACGGCAAGGCGATTGGCGCACTCGTCTGCGGCATCGTCGGCCTGCTGGGTCTGAGCTTCTGCCTCGGCGCCCTCATCGCCATCCCCGCGGTGATCCTGGGCCCGCAGGCCAAGCGGGAGATCGCGGCATCGGGTGGCACACAGACCGGTGAGGGGATGGCGACCGCGGGCATCGTGCTCGGTTGGATCACCATCGCCCTGACCGTCGCCGCGATCGTGTTCTGGGGGGTCGTGGTGGCGGCCGGCTGACATACTCCCCTGCCCGGGGCGGGCCGTTTTGGAGCTTTACGGTCATCGGCGGTAGTCTGGTCGGGTTGTGTGTCGCGCCCGGTGGGGTGCTGCGCACAGTTCGGCCGGTCGTCCTACGAGCTTCGATGCGCACCACAGGCGGTCGCGCGAAGACTTGTAGTGCAGACAGTAACAAGAAGGGTTCAACCATGGCTGTTCCGAAGCGCCGGATGTCGCGGGCCAACTCCCGTAGCCGTCGTTCGCAGTGGAAAGCGGACAATCCCGCACTCCAGGAGGTGAAGGTGAACGGCGTTCCGCAGCGTCTGCCGCGTCGCCTCGTCAAGGCTGTGCAGGCCGGGATCCTCGATCTCGACCGACGCTGACGGCCTCGCTGCCGGGTGACCGGCGGTAGCAAGACATAAAGCGATGACCGCCCCGACGGTTCGGGGCGGTCATTGCTGTACCCGGAGTGTGGTGTCACCTGAGTGACGGGTGTCCAGGATAGCCGCCGCGCGGGTGAAAATACTGCCGAACCGGTACCGGTGCCGCGGCCGTCGTTTAGTGTCGCGCACTATGAAGCACCCTGCGGGACTTGTCGATGTCCAGGTGATACGACGGGTGCCGGCGGGTCTGCGGGCACCCGTCGTGCCGACCCCCGCTCTGTTGGCACTCGCTGTGCTGACCGTTGTGCTGGTGGTCGCGGGGCTGGTGGATGCGCCGCGCGCGTCGGCGGCGGTGCGGACGGGAACCGGCAAGGGCAGTGTCACGCAGGCCTATCTGATCGACGCCCAGCCGGGGGCGCAGGTCCGGCTGATCGGCCCCTCGGGTGCGGTCGCCGGCGGCGGGCGCGTCGACAGACTCGGCTCGTTCCTGGTCCGTGAGCTGGCGCCGGGTCCGGGTTACCGGTTCGAGGTGGCCGGCCGGACGGGCAATTCGTTCGCGGTCCGCTCGCAGCGGCCGCCGGACCCGTCCCAGTACCGCAACCAGCGATTCGGCGCGGGCTACCACTACGTCCGGATGCGCGACGGCGTGGAACTGGCGGTGATGGTGCGGCTGCCGGCGGGCAAGACGATGGCCGACGGCCCGTTTCCGACGGTGATCGAGTACTCGGGATACCAGTCGGCATCGCCCGGCGATCTGATCGTGGGCGCGTTGCGCAAACGCCTGAAGAACCCGGACCCGCTCGCACCCGCACCGGGCGTCGTTCTCGGCGCTTCGCTGGGCCCGGCAGCGGGTTTCGCGACGGTTCTGGTGCAGATGCGGGGCAGCGGCTGCTCCGGTGGCGCGTACGACCTGTTCGACTATCCGACGATCTACGACGGCTACGACATCGTTGAGACGGTGGCCGCACAGCCGTGGGTCTCCGGTCACCGGGTGGGTCTGGTGGGGATCTCATACTCGGGGATCTCGCAGTTGTCGGTGGCCGGGACCCGGCCGCCGAGCCTGGCGGCGATCGCCCCGATGTCGATCACCGACGACCTGTACTCGACGGGTTTCCCCGGCGGTATCTTCAACTCCGGTTTCGCCAATTCGTGGATCACCGAACGCCAGAAGGACGCGCTGCCCGCGCCGTCGGGCGGGCAGCCGTACGCCCGCGAGCTGATCCGCCGCGGCGACAAGCGCTGCCTGGCCAATCAGAAGCTGCGGCTGCAGACGCAGAACGTGCGGAAACTGATCGAGCAGAATCCCACGCGCAACCCGTCGTTGCTGGAGCACCGGTCACCGTCCTACTGGGCGTCGAAGATCGATGTGCCGGTGCTGCTGTCGGGAACCGTGCAGGACGAGCAGGTGGGGCCGCAGTGGACGTCGATCATCGGTGAGTTCAAGGGAAACCGCGATGTGTGGGTGAAGATGATCAACGGACCCCACTTCGACAGCACCGCACCGCAATTGCTGAGTTCGTGGTACGAGTTCCTGAATATCTTCGTCGCCCGGCGGGTGCCGGTGCCCAGCCCGGGACTGGCGGCGCTGGCCACCGCGGTATCCGCGGGCAGCACATCGACTCCGGGCACCCTGGTGCGCACCGATCGGCTCACCGGATCCCGCGACGTCGACGACGCGCGGCGCAGGTTCGCCCGCGACTCCAGAATCCAGGTGTGGTTCGACAGCGGTGCTGATCCCGTTGTGCCGGGCAATCTTTCGGGACGGTGGCAGCGTGGTTTCGCCTCGTGGCCACCGGCGTCGGTGGGGGCGGGGACGCGGCTGTCGCTGGGCCGCGCCGGGCGTCTGACCACCCGGACCGGCGCGTCATCGACGGTGTCGTTCCGGCCGGACCCGGCATCGCGGCCGGCGGGAACACTGAACGTGGTGGGCGCCTCTCAGGTGCCGTGGCAGGGTCTGCCGCCGTACCGCTGGCAGCAGGCCCCGGGTCGTTCGGGGCTCGGTTTCGTCTCCGCCGTAAACGATCACGACGTGATGGTGGTGGGTCCGGCGAGTGTGGATCTGCGACTCGCGTCGTCGGTCCGGGACACCGATCTGCAGGCGACCCTCAGTGAGGTGCGTCCGGACGGGAAGGAAACCTACGTCACCACCGGCCACCTGAGGGCATCGTTCCGTTCGGTCACCTCGGCATCGACAACGCTTGAGCCGAAACGTGATTGGCTCGACCCGGAGCCGCTGCGGCCAGGATTCCAGAACGTGCGGATCGCGCTGAACACGGTGGCGCACGTGTTCCGCAAGGGAACCCGGATCCGCCTGACCATCACCGCCCCGGGCGGAGACATGACGTCCTGGCGGTTCGACACCCCCACCACCGGCGGCCGGGTCGTGGACACCCTCAGGCTCGGCGTAGGCGGCTCTTCCCTTGTGCTGCCGGTGGTTCCGGGAGCCCGTGCCGGTGCTCCGCTACCGGCGTGTGACGGCCAGCGCGGCCGCCCGTGCCGTAGCTATCGCCCGGCGTTCAACGGCGGCTGAGTCGTGCTGTCGTGTCCAAACAACAATGTCCGCAACACCTTTCGGTGCTGCGGACATTGTCGGAGGAGTGGACTCAGCTCTGCGCGAGGTACTTGTTGATGGTGCGCGAAACGAAGTTCGGGACGAATTTGGCCGCGTTCGCCAGCACGGTGGTGTGCAGGCCCACGGTGTACGAGGTGCGGTGCAGCAGCTTGTCCTGGGCGCTCGGGTGTACCGACTCCCAGACCTTGTCGGCGACCTGCTCGGGGGTGATCCGCACGCCGAGAGTCTTGGTCGACTTGGCATCGTTCTGTGCCAGTGCGGTTTTCGCCCACAGCGGCCAGATGCCGACGACGCGGATGTCGTCGTTCTCCCATTCGAGTTCGAGCGCCTCGGTGAGTCCGGCGACGAAGAACTTGGTGGCGCTGTACACGGCGATCTCGGGCTGGCCGTAGATGGCAGATGCGGAGGAGATGTTCACCAGGTGGGCGCCGGGGGTGCGCTTGAGGTAGGGGTGGGCGATCTGCGCGCCGAGCGCGACGCCGAGGGCGTCGATCTCGATCTGGCGGCGGACGGCATCGGCGGAGATGTCGGTGATCAGACCGGCGACGAGGATGCCGGCGTTGTTGTCGAGCACGTCGAGGGTGCCGCCGGTGTGCGAGGTGAACTCCTCGAGTGCCTGTGCCCACTGGTTCTCATCACGCACGTCGAGGGTGCCGGTGATCCACTCGGGGTGGTTGGCCTTGACCTTGGCCAGGCCGTCGGCGTCGACGTCGTACACGCCGACGGTCCAGCCTTCGCGCGAGAATCGCTCGGCCGTCGCGAGGCCGATTCCGGCCGCGCCACCGGTGATGAAGATCGAGGGCATTGTCTACTCCTGCCTGAGAAACGCAGGCGTTGACCTGCGGTGAGCGTCCCCTGGGGGATGTCTGCTGATGTGATGTGACCAGCAACTTACCGGCCAGTATAGAACGGTTGTACACCGACCCCAACCCCGGTTTGTGATTCCTGTCACTGTGAGGCGCATAACTGACGAGTCTCTCAGCGGATGGTCGAGCGGGATCCGCGCACGGGGTCTTCACGGGTGAACGTGTTCCTGCTAATTTGACAACGACTATTGATATGACAGCGTTCATTGGTATGATTCAGGTCATACTGCGATGGAGGGACACACGATGACAACCGCGATGGAACGCGACTTCGACAGCGCCGATGCTGCCGGTCTGGGGGCTCTTGACAACGTCGTCAGCATGCGTGACGAGGGCGCCAACGAGGTTTCCAAGCGGCTGTTGGCCTCGGCAGCACGCCTGTCGCGCAACGCGATGACCGAGATCGACTGGTCGGCACCGCTCGACCCCGCCAAATACGGTTGCAGCCCCGAATGGTCGTCGCTCTACGGCACCGCCTACTGGGATGAACTCACCGAGGAACAGCGCATCTCGGTGACCCGGCACGAGTTCTCGTCGATCATGTGCATCGGTATCTGGTTCGAGATGATCCTGCAGGAGATGGTCATCCGCGATCAGTACCTCGGCGCTTATCACAGCCCCGAATTCCAGTTCGCGCTCACCGAGATCGCCGACGAATGCCGACACTCGATCATGTTCTCCAAGGCATCGGAGAAGCTGGTCGGCCGGTCGTACAAGCCGCGCCCGTTCGTCGGGTTCGCCGGCAAATTCTTCAAGGCCACCGCCAAGAACGAGGTCGCCTACGCCGGCATCCTCGTCGCCGAAGAGGTGCTCGACGTGTTCCAGCGCGGCTGCATGCGCGACGATCGGGTGCTGCCGCTCATCCGCACCGTCAACGAGATCCACGTTCTCGAGGAGTCGCGGCACATGAAGTTCGCCCGCGAGGAGGTGCGCGACTCGGTGAAGGGCATCGGTGGTTTCCGCCGCCAATTCAGTGCCCTGTACATCGCGCTCGGTGCCTACTTCATCGTCACCAGCCTTGTGCAGCGGCAGGCCTTCGCCGACGCCGGTCTCGACGCCGACCGCGCGGTGGCCGAGATGAAGTCCAATTCTCACTTCCAGTCGATGATCCGCAGCAGCTGCGCCCACCTGATGGAATTCCTCGATGAGGTCGGCCTGCTCACCAAGCCTGCGATGTACTGGTACCGGAAAGCGAATATGCTCTGATGTTTGTTATCACCCAGTCGTGCTGTAGTGACGCGGCGTGCGTCGCCGTGTGCCCGGTGAACTGTATTCATCCCACCCCGGAGGAACGCGGTTTCGGCACCTCGGACATCCTGCACGTCGACCCGCAGGCGTGCATCGACTGCGGCGCGTGCGCCGACGCCTGCCCGGTCAACGCCATCTACCCGGCCGACAAGCTCGGCGCCCGGGACAAGGTGTTCATCGACATCAACGCCGACTACTACAAGAGCAACCCCGACATCCAGTCCGGGTACGCACCCACCGGTGCCGAACTGCCCGGCATGGCGCCGTTCCCGGACGTGGTGGCCGCCCGTCCGTCGTCCTACACCACCGACGACGACTGGCCCGGCGTCACCTACCCGGAGATCCCGAAACTCCCTGTGGGACTACGGATCGCGCTTGTGGGCACCGGACCGTCGGGCGGCTACGCGCTGCGTACGCTGCTCGACCGGACCGAGGCCGACGTCACCGTCATCGACCGGCTGCCCACTCCCGGTGGCCTGGTGCGCGCCGGTGTGGCCCCCGATCATCCGGGTACCAAGGGCGTGCTGCACAGCTTCGACCTGCTCTACCGCGACCCGCGCGTCAGCATGCTCACCAACGTGGGTGTCGGTGACGGGCCGAACGAGGTCACCCCGGCCGAGCTGGCCGAACATTTCGACGCCGTCTTCTACGCGGTGGGCGCCAGTGAGTCCCGGCGCCTGGGCATTCCGGGTGAGGACCTGCCCGGCTCGACGTCGGCCACCGAGTTGGTGGCCTGGTACAACGCCGCCCCCGGTGCCGACGCCGGCCCGCCGATCCGCCGCGCCGGTGATGATCGGGCCACCGGACGTGCCGTCATCATCGGCACCGGCAACGTCGCCCTCGACGTGGCCCGGATCCTGGTGTCGCCGCCGGAACTGCTGGCCACCACCGACATCGCCGACCGTGCCCTGCAGATCCTGCGGGAGCAGAATGTGCACGAGGTGGTGCTGCTGGGCCGGCGCGGCCAGGACGCCGCCGCCTACACCGCACCCGAATACCGGGCGCTCGCGGCCATCCCCGGCGTCGACATCGAGGTGTTCGACAACGCCGATGGTGAGGTGCCCGACCTGTCGGCACCGGCCGATCCGTCCCGCCGTCGCATCGTGTTCCTGTTCCACTCCGCACCCGAGGAGATCATCGGCGACACCGCCGTCGACGCCGTGGCCATCCGCACCGGCGGCACCAGCCACAAGATCGCCACCGACCTGGTGGTGCGTTCCATCGGCTACCGGTCCACCCCGATTCCCGGACTGGCCTTCGACGACGAGCGTGGCGTGTTCCGCAACGACGACGGCCGGCTACTCGACGAGTCGGGGCAGGTCGTCCCGGGTGGATATGTGGTCGGATGGGCCAAACGCGGCCCGAGCGGCGGTATCGGCGCCAACAAGCTGTGCGCCACCCGGACCGTCGAGGACTTCATCGCCGACGCCGTCGCCGGCAGGCTGGTCCGCTCGGCCAAGGACCCCAAGGCGTTCGGCGCGCTGGTCCGCAAACGCGTCAAGCATGTGATCGGCTACCGGGGCATGCGTGCCATCGACCGCATCGAGCGTCGTCTGGGCGCCGAACAGGGCCGTCCGCGCGTCAAGTTCACCCAGCTTGCCGACATGGTCGGCGCCGCCGGTCGCCGCAAACGCTGACCTTCTGTTCGAGGTGGTCCGGTGACGTGACATTCTCACGTCACCACCTGGGAGCGTCCGGTCCGGTGAGGGACTGACAACGCGGCCGTAACATCGCGGCAAGTCGCATTTGACCGGGTGCGCGGATAGTGGCGGCATGTCCAGTACACCGCACTTCCTGCAGGGCGTCTTCGACTTCGTCGGCAAAGGCCTGGCCGAGCCGGTATCTCCCGATACGGGGCTGCGGTATGTGGTGCCCGGGGGGTTGACCGCACAGCCACTGTATTTCCGCGGCGGCAACTCGTCGTCGGAGCTGATCGTGGTGACGCTGCTCCGGGACGGAAAACCGATGCGGCTGTTCCCGATCGGCGCTCAGGGTTCGGTGAACGTGCCGCTGCGGGTGGTGGAGGACGTCGATGCCGACGTCACTCTCGAACTCGTGGTCGCCGCACCCGACGGGACCTCCGGCCAGGTGGTCATCGACTTCGGGATGGTGGTGTTCTGATGAAACTCGTTGTGGTGGGCAACGGGATGGCCGGAGCCCGGACGGTCGAGGAGATCCTCGCGCGAGACGGTGGCCGGGACTTCGACATCACTATGATCGGCGACGAGCCGTACGGGAACTACAACCGCATCATGCTGTCCCACGTCCTGGCGGGTGAGACCGACGTCGAGGACGACGATCTGATGCTCAACCCGATGGCCTGGTACCGGGAGAACGGCATCACGCTGCATGTGGGTGACAGCGCCGAGTCGATCGACCGCTTCGCCAAGACGGTGACCTGCGCGAGTGGCCGTGTCATCGACTTCGACACCTTGATCATCGCCACCGGTTCCAACACCTTCTTCCCCAATATGGACGGGCTGCGCGAGGCCGACGGCCGGTTGGCGCGTGGGGTTTTCGGGTTCCGCACCATCGCCGACACCAATGGCATGCTGCAGCTGGCGCAGGCCCGTGACAACGTGCGCGCGGTGGTCATCGGTGGCGGTCTGCTGGGGCTGGAGGCCGCATACGGGCTGACCACGCAGGGTGTGGCCGTCGACGTGGTCCATTCACCGGGGCATCTGATGAATCAGCAGCTCGACGAGCACGGCGGAAAAGTGTTGCGCAACAAGATCGAGGCCTTGGGGGTCGGGGTCCACACCGGCAAGCGCACCACCGCCGTTCTGAGGGGTGACGACGGCCGCGTTGCCGGTGTGGGTTTCGCCGACGGCAGCACCATTGACGCCGACATGATCGTGGTGGCCGCCGGCATCCGGCCGAACATCGAACTGGCCCGGAGGGCCGGGCTGGTCACCGAACGCGGCATCGTCGTCGACGACCAGATGCGGTGCGAGGACGAGGGTTCCATCTTCGCCGTCGGCGAGTGCGCGCAGCATCGCAGTGAGGTGTACGGTCTCGTCGCCCCGTTGTGGGAGCAGGCGGTGGTGCTCGCCGATGTGGTCACCGGCGCTGATCCCGATGCGGCGTACCACGGTTCGCGCACCACCACCAAACTGAAGGTGGCCGGTGTGGATGTGGCGGCGATGGGTGTGAAAGGCCCCGAACATCCCGACGACGAGTTCGTGCAGTTCTACGAACCGAAGAAGGGGATCTACAAGAGCGTCGTGGTGCGCGACAACAAGCTGATCGGCGCGATGCTGCTCGGCGACGTGTCCAAGGTAGGCTTCCTGAGCCAGGCCTTCGACGACAAGGTGCCGCTGCCGGACGAACGCATCTCGATGCTGTTCGACATGGGAACCCCGAGTGCCGCAACGGGTGCCGCGGAACTGTCGGACGACGCGGTGGTGTGCAACTGCAACGGGGTCAGCAAGGGCGACATCGTCGCTTGCGTGGCGTCGGGCTGCACCAGCGTCGCCCAGGTGTGCGGCAAGACCCGCGCCGGTAAGGGCTGCGGATCGTGCAAGGGCATGGTCGGGGACATCGTGACCCTCGCCGCCGGTGCCGAGCTGACCGTCGATGCCTCCGCCGATTGGTACGTTCCGTCGATCCCGATGACCAAACCCGCACTGATCGAGGCGATCCGGGCCCGGGGGCTGCGTTCGGTGAGCGAGGTGGTCGCCGCCCTCGCCCCCGATGGGGAGGACGCGTCGGCGAAGATGCCGCTGGCGTCGCTGCTGCGGGTGATCTGGGGTGCGGACTGGAAACGCGAAGAGGGTGCCCTGTTCATCAACGACCGGGTACACGCCAACATTCAGCGCGACGGCACGTTTTCGGTGGTGCCGCAGATGCGCGGCGGGGTCACCTCGCCCGAGCAGTTGCGCAAGATCGCCGACGTCGCCGAGAAATACAGCATTCCGATGATCAAAGCGACCGGCGGGCAGCGCCTGGACCTGCTCGGGGTGCGCAAGGAGGATCTGCCCAAGGTGTGGGCCGACCTGGACATGCCGTCGGGATACGCCTACGGCAAGAGCTTCCGCACCGTGAAAACCTGTGTGGGAACTGACTATTGCCGGTTCGGGCTGGGGGATTCCACATCGCTCGGGATCGCGTTGGAGAACCGCTATCAGGGGCTCGAATCGCCGGCCAAGCTGAAACTGGCGGTCACCGGGTGTCCGCGCAACTGCGCCGAGGCGCTGTGCAAGGACTTCGGCGTAGTCGCCATCGGCGAGGGTAAGTGGGAGATCTACGTCGGAGGCGCCGCCGGAGCGCACATCCGCAAGGGTGATGTGCTGGCCACCGTCGACTCGCCCGAGGAGGTGATCCGGTTGTGCGGCTTGTTCATCCAGTACTACCGCGAGCAGGCCAAATGGCTCGAACGCACCTACGCGTGGGTGCCGCGGGTGGGCATCGAGGAACTGCGTGCGATCCTCGTCGACGACCGCGACGGAAGCGTCGCCGGACTGCAGCAACGCATTGATGAGGCTGTCGCCGGTTACGTGGATCCGTGGCTCGACCGCGCCGAACCGAAGTCGCCCGCCCAGTTCTCCCCGGCACTGCCGTTGCTGCCGCTTCCGGTGGTCCCGGCTCGCGGTGCGGCGCCGTCGCCGACGGTGGTGGCGTCATGACGACAAGAATCTCAACCGGAACCGCCGTCGTTCTCGGTCCGATGTCCGACGTCCAGGCCGGCGAGGGTCGCGCGTATGCGGTGGGAGAGCTGCAGATCGCAGTGTTCCGTCTCTCCGACGGCACCCTGCGCGCCACCGATGCCGCCTGCCCTCATAACGGCGGTCCGCTCGCCGACGGCCAGTCCGACCTCGGTGTGGTGGTGTGTCCGCTGCACCAGTACGCTTTTCGCTTCTCCGACGGCGGATGCACCACCGCCGGTATCGGTTCGGTCCGCACGTACCGGATCTCCGACCAGGACGGGCAGATCGTCGTTGTCATCGACCCTGCGTGAATCCGGGCGACGGTGCCGGGCCGCTAGCGGTGCACCGGGGCGGCCGCGATGTTGGTGCCGCGGTAGGTCCGGGTGAGATGGGTTGCCAGCCGGGGATCTTCGAGGGCCCGGGTGAGTTCGAGGATGCGGGGATCGCCGGCCAGGCGGGACGGGGCGACCAGAACGTGGGCGTATGGGTTGCCGGGGCCGGGTTCGATGGCCAGGGCGTCGTCGGCGGGAACGAGTCCGAGTGACTTCGCCTGGTCGGGGTTGAGAGCGACGGCGTCGTAGCTGTCGTAGGTGGACTTCAGGAACTCGTCGAAGCTCAGGCCGATCACATCGAGGTGCCGGGCCGAGTCGCGGACGTTGGCCGCGGTGATGGTGAGATCCTGGGCGGTGGTGCCGCCGAACCCGCGGTCGAGGGTGACCAGTCCGGCCGATTGCAGCAGGTACAGGCCGCGGGCGAAACCGGTGGGCGTGTTCGGCAGCGCGACGCGGGCGCCGTGCGGGAGGCTCGTCCCGGTGACATTGTCCTCCACGAGACCGGTGTTGACCCAGCTCGATGTCTCGCGCAGGTCCGTCCACTTGTGTGAATACAGCGAGTACGGGACCACATTCACGCGGCCGACGATGCTCAGGTCCTTCAGGCCACGCTCTGTGGTGTCGGACTCGAACGCCGGTGCGTGCTGGAAGAACGCCAGATCACCGTCGCCCGCCGACACTTTCGCGTTGGCGTCGGCACCGGCGTTCCTGACGGTGATCCGGATCTGCTTGTCGAGCAGGTTCTTCGCCGCGTATTCGAGGATGTCGTGGTCGGCACCCTGGCCCGCGTAGACGACGAGTGAGTCGCCGCCGGACCCAGAACTGTAGTCGGACGCCGAACCGTAATCTACCTTCGTCTCCGACCCGCAGCCCGCCGCCACGACGGCCAGAGCCAGCGCGATCAGCGCCGCCAGGAGGGCACGCGGGAACGGGCCGCGGATCGGAGTGGTGGTCATTTGTTGGTGAGTCCTTTCTGCCATGCGGTGGCCTTGTGTTCGACGCCGGTCATCACGGCGTTGACGAGAATGCCGATGAGGCCGAGCGTGATGATGCCCGCGTACATCTCCGGTGTCTGATAGCGCAGGGCGGCGTTGTTGATGTAGATGCCGATACCGTGTGCGCCGCCGACGAGTTCGGCCGCCACCAGGGCGGTGAACGCGTTGGCACTGGCCAACCGGATACCCGGGAAGATGCCGGGGATCGCGGCCGGCAGCACGACGCGGGTGAAGATATAGCCGCGTCCGGCGCCGAGGGTGCGCGCGGCGTTGAGGAGGATCCTCTCCACCCCGTTGACCGCGCCGACGGTGGTGATGAAGATCGGCCAGAAGCACGCCCACACCACGATCGCGATCTTCGATTGTTCACCGATGCCGAAGAACACCACGAACACCGGCAGCAGCGCCAGCAGCGACAGGTTACGGAAGAACAGCAGCACCGGTTCGAGGAACTGCTGCACGATGCGGACGTAGCCGACGGCGATACCCAGTCCGATGCCCGCGATCAGGCCGATGACGAAACCGGTGAGGGCCCGTTGCACGCTCGGCAGGATCTCCTGTGCCAGCGAGCCATCGGCGAGACCATTGATGAGCGCGGTGAACGTGTCCTGCGGTGTCGCCAGGTACAGCTTGTCGACGTATCCGGAGGCCACGACCGCCCACCAGATCACCAGGAATCCGGCCAGGCCGATCGCGCCGTAGAGGTAACGCTCGTACTTGACGAGATAGGGATTGCGCCGTGCCGGGGGCGTGAGATCGTCGAGGCCGTCGTCGGCAGCGGCGAGCCCCGTCGTCGGCCCTGGCTCAGGCAGCGTCGTTGCCAACGTTGACCTCCTCGGCGAGGATCCCGGCCACGCGGGCCCGAATGTGAGCGAACTCCTCAGAGCTACGCAGAGATTGGGTTCGTGGACGGTCCAGCTCGACGTCCAGCAGGGTCTTGACCGCGCCGGGTGCCTTGGTCATCACCGCGATCCGGTCGGACAGGAAGATGGCCTCGTCGATGGAATGGGTGACAAACAGGATGGTCTTCTTCTTCTCGCCCGACTCCCAGATCCGCAGCAGCTCGCCCTGCAGGAATTCGCGGGTCTGGGCGTCGAGGGCGGCGAACGGCTCGTCGAAGACCAGCACCTCAGGGTCGTAGGCGAGGACGCGCGCGATCGCCGCGCGCTGGCGCATACCACCCGAAAGCTGGTGCGGCAGACGATCGGCTGCCGCCGAAAGGCCGACCGTCTTGAGTACCTCGGCGGCCCGTTCGCGGCGTTCGGCCTTGCCCACGCCCCGGATCTTGAGTCCTACCTCGACGTTCTTCTGTGCGGTCAGCCACGGGAACAGGGCATAGCCCTGGAACACGACGCCGACATTCTTGTTGACGCCGGTGACCTGCTCACCGTCGAGGCGGACCGAACCGCCGTTGTAACTGTCCAGTCCGGCAAGGATATTGAGGAATGTCGACTTGCCGCAGCCACTCGGGCCGAGCAGCGACAGAAACTCGCCGTCGTGGATGGTCAGGTCGAATCCGTCGAGGACGGTGGTGAAGTCCTTGCGGGAACCCGGTGTCGGGTAGAGCTTGCTGACCTTGCGGGCCACGATCTTGGGGGTGGCGTGCTTGGGTACCCTGATCGCGCTGCCCGCGGCGGTCGCTCGTTGCTGGACCAGCACTGATCCGCTCATGGCAGTGGCCTTTCTGTGTGGATGTCGGGTGGGGGACGGGTTGTCCGGCGCTATTTCGCTGCGTGTATTTCGCTGTGTCTATTTCTCTGCGGTCGCGATGTCGACGAGCGGGGTCTTGAACACTCCCTTGTTTCGGAAACCGGGCAGAACGGTGGTGTTCTCGTCCTGATGGTCGAGCAGATCGGCGGACGTGGCGTACGGGTTGAACGCGTTGGTGGCGATGTCCTCGGGCTTGAGCTTGTCCGAACCCGGAAGCGGGGTGCCGGTGTCCTTCACCAGATCCCACCACAGCGCCAGGCTCGCCTTGTCCAGCAGAGCGTTCGGCGCGTAGTGCCAGTTGGTGGTCTGTTCCACCGGGTATCCCGTTGTCTTGCCTGCGATCTCGGCGGATTCCTTGGGATGTGCGTTGGCCCAGTTGGCCGTCTTGCCGATGATGCCGACAAACTCGCGCGCCGCGTCGGGGTGCTTCTGTAGCCAGGTGTTGCTGGCCACGAAGGGCGCCTGACCGCCGAGCGGACCCCAGTCGTCGAAGGAGGTGAACACCTGCTTGAACTTGTCTGGCTTGCTCAGCAGCACACCCACCAACGGCGGATGGAACACCCCGAGATCGACCTCGCCGCGTTCGATGGCCGGCGCGATCAGTTCTGGTTTCAGTTCGAGGAACTTGACCTTGTTGAGGTCGACGCCGTTCTTCTTCAGGTACCGCTTGATCACCAGGTCGGTGCAGCTGTTCTTGCCGGGCCCCAGGCCCACCGTCTTGCCCTCGATCGCTTTGAGATTGGTCTTGGTGATGGGGGAGCCGGCCTTGGTGAAGTACGCCATGTGTGGCTGATCGGGCAGGTCGAGCATGCTGGAGGCGATAGCGGTGAACTTGAAACCCTTCACCTTGCCGTCGATGTCATTGCTGAACATACCGGTGGCGATGTCGACCCGGTTCTGGTCGAGCAACTGCACCGCGGGAACGCTGGTCGCGGGACCGACGTATTCGGGTTTGACGCCGGCGTCCTTCCAGTAGCCGAGTTCGTCGGCGATCCGCACCAGCGACAGCGCGGTCGGCGAGTTGGCGAAGCGGAACGTGACGCCGCCGTCGTCGCCACCGATTCCGGTGCAACCGGCCAGGACGGTGGGAGCGGCGATGACGGCGGCGACCACGACGGTCGCCTTGCGTGCGAATCCGGTGGGCCGGAGGCGATCGGGCAGAAAGCCGGTGGTGCGCGATCGTGTGGTGCCCGGGGGTGTCGTCTGTGACGATCTCATCTGCAACCTCGGTGTCGATGTGGGTCTGTGGAAGCGCCTGGGTATTTGGGTGCACGTGTGGAGGTACGAGAGGCCCTGCCGTGCGCTGCAACTGAAAGGTAGGGGGGTCTTGGCGGTGAGCAAATGAAAAAACTCACGGTGGTGCCGAAGGAAAGTGGATCACATCACTGAACAGGCGATATAGGCTGTCCGGCTACGGGATTCGCGTAGTGGAATTGCTTTCCAGAGCTCCTTGGAGAAATCGTTCAGCAATTGTTGGCGATGAGAAATAATTACCCGTAAGCGAATTGGCGTCGCGTGGGATATACGAACGTACGGTGACACCATGACCACTGCAGCCGACATCACCGCACCCTCGGTCCAGACCGATCCGACAGCGCACCCCGTGTACCGGGAGTTCGCCCGATTCACCGAGGAGGTGCTGGCGCCGCGTGCGGTCGAGATCGATCGCACCGAGGTGCCGCGCTCCCACATCGACGGATTGCGGGAGATCGGCTACCACCGGTTGTTCGTCCCGGAGCAGTATGGCGGCGTCAAGCTGCCGCCGCGGGTGGTGAACGCCATCAACAACCTGCTGTTCGGCGCGGACCCGTCGACGGCGACCATCGTCACCCAGCACGGCGCGCCGGTCCTGCCGGCCGTCACCGCCGGCACCGACGACGCGCTGGAACTGCTGCCGAAGCTGGCCTCCGGGGAACTGATCGGCGGCGCCGGCATGGGGCACGTGCGCAGCTGGCCGAAACGCCGCGGCACCATCGCCACCCGGGTTCCCGGCGGCTACCGCATCGACGGTGTGATCGGCTGGCATTCGGGCTGGGGACTCACCGACGTCATCTGGCTCGGCGCCGTCGACGAACAGCGCGAGGAGTTCGTCTTCGGGATCGGCTTTCTCGACGACCCGGCGATCAGCGGCAGGATTCTCCCACTGACAGCCGTGTACGGATCACGCACCGCCGAACTCAGACTCGACGGGTACTTCCTGCCCGATGCCCTGGTGACCGAGGTGGTGGCGGTGCAGGAGTACCGGCGTCGCGACGGCACCCGCGCCCAGGAACTGCAGCGGGCCAAACACCTCAACCCCGACGTCGACGAGGCCGACCTGGCCGCGATCCCCACGGCCGGGCCGTACGGCCTCGCCCGTGCCGCACTCGACGACGCACTCCGCATCAGCGGCGACGACGATCACCTGATCGCGTTGTCCGCGGAACTGGAGACTGCCGCGGCCACACCCCTGCCCGACCCGCATTGGCGGGCCGCCCTCAACGAACTGGCGGTCCGTGCCACCACAGCGGCAGTCGTGGCCGCCGGTGGGGCGGCTCTGCTCGACTCGGACATCGCACAGGTCAGGGCGCGGGCGGCACAGTTCCTGCAGGTGCGTGGTCTGGCGCCGAGTGTGCGGGCGGCGCACTTCGCCGCCTACTCGCGGTAACCACGCGCCCGTAAAGTCTTCCTGTCCGTAAGTTCTCCCGCGCGCCGATGTCGCCGTAGATATCTTCAGGCTGCGTGCAACGCCTCGATCCTGCCGCGAACGGCACCATACTGGGACTCCTGGCCGCGAAACCCGAGGAGGATGTCTCATGCTGGACCTTCGGCGAATGATGTTGCTCTGCGATCTCGCGGAGCTGGGAACCGTCACGGCCGTCGCCGAACGTCGTGCCATCACGAGTTCGGCGGTGTCACAACAGCTGCGGGTGCTGGAGGAGGAGGCCGGGGCCACGCTGTTCCGGCGTGAGGGGCGGACCCTCGGGCTCACCCGCGGCGGCCTGGTGCTCGCCGAACATGCCCGCCGGGTGCTCGGGGCGGTGGACGAGGCGATCAGCGCGGTCGCCGCCACCGCCGACCGGACCTCCGGCCGGCTCATCGTGGCCTCGTTCAATCTGGGTGTCCGGTTGCTGGCCGCCCCGATGACCGCCCGGCTCAGTGCGGTCGATCCCGAGATCGACGTGCAGATCCGGCAGGTCAATCGGGCGGGAGCACTGCGGCAGCTGCGACAGGGGGAGGCGGATCTGGCCATCACCTGCGACTACGACTTCGGCCGCCACGAATCGCTGAGCGGATTGCGGGGGGTGCCGCTGCTGACCGAACCGATGGTGCTGCTCGCCCCGCGACGTCTGCACGCCTCGATCCGCTGCCGCGGCCTGGGGGTGCTCGCCGACGAGGCCTGGGCCACCGGCATCCCCGATTCTGGACTGCACACCGCTCTGCTGCGGGCAGCCGACCGGTCCGGGTTCACCCCGCACATCACCCACCAGCTCTCCGGGTCGGCCAATGTCTGCGAACTCGCCGCCGCCGGGATCGCCGTCGGGCTGGTGCCGGCGCTGGCTGTTTCCGAACAGCTCGCACCGCTCGTCGTCGAAGGGCTCGACCTGGAAAGCCGGCGCATCGAGGTGGTCACCCGATCCGGGCGGTTGGAAGATCCCAATGCGCTTGCCGCCGTACGGGTTCTGCAGGAGGTCGCCGCCGAGGTGGAGGCGTCGATCACTGGATCGTGGGTGTCGGTCGCCTGAGTGGTTGTGTTCGCGATTCCTTTCGCTGGTTGAGGTGCGAGGGTGCCCTTTCGTTGGATTCTATTCGCCGGTTGAGGTGCGAGGAGCGTAAGCGACGAGCCTCGAAACCCGGTGAGCTGACAATGTCGTCACCGGGTTTCGAGGCTCATCGCCTTGCGGCTCTTCGCACCTCAACCAGCACATGCTGCGAAGGCCTGCTGTCTCAGAAGAAGCCGGCCTTGGGGATGGGGGTGTTGTTCACCTCGTGGTCTCCGATCACCCGGGCCTTGTACGGGGTCGGGTTGTGGGAGAACAGGGTTCGCAGGTTGCGCCAGTGCCGGTCGAGATGCGCCGACGAGCGGGTGGCCGAGGCACCGCCCACCGCGAACAGATCGCCCGCGGCCTTGAGCGCCAGATCTTCGATACCCACCTTGGTCTTGGCGGCCAGGAGCGAGGCGCGCTGCTCACGCCGGTCGCACACCGCGCCGTTGGCGATCGCGTACGCGGCGGCGTCGTCCTGGGCGTCGGCGGCGGCGAGAACCGTTGCCTCCGCGACGAATGCGGCCGACGAGAGCCTTCCGACGACCTCCAGCAGCTGGGGGTCCTCGGTGGGCTTCGGCGCCGCCGCGTACACATACGTGCGGTTGCGGGTACGCAGCAGCTCGGCGGCGTCGGCCACCACCGCGCGCAGGATGCCGGCGGCGATCGCGTGCAGGATGAGCTGCGGCTGTGAACCGCGGGGCCGTTTCGGATCCTCCGGGCTGTCGAAGTTGATCAGCTCGTCCGAGGCGACGTACACGTTGTCGAGGATGGTTGTGCCGCTGCCCGTCTGGGCCTGACCGATGCCGTCCCAGTCGTCGGCGTGGATGACGCCCTCCCGGTCGGCGGGGATGAGAGCGGCACGCTGCGTGCCCGCATCGTCACTGGCGGTGACCCGCAGATAGTCCGAGTAGAGGCTGCCGGTGCTGTAGAACTTCTTGCCGTTCAACCGGAACCCGTCACCGTCGACGGTGAGGGTGGTGTCGTAGTTGTAGGTGCCCACCGTCTTGGTGGTCAGCTCCGACGACACGCCGCCGAAGACCACTCCGTCGGCGATGCTCGTCAGCCACTGCCGGTCGCTTTCCTGACCCCGCAGCCGAAGCCGGTCCTCGGTGAAACCCCAATGGATGCGCAGGATATGCGGCACATCGGGGTCGGCCTCGGCGAGCCTGATGATCAGGCTGTACAGGTCCCGCTTGGAATAGCCGGCACCGCCGAGTTCGGCGGGAAGCCGGACCGCGCCGAGCTTGTGCGAGCGGATCAGTTTCAGCGCGTGCTCGGGACGTCCGCCGCCGGATTGCCTGCGCCTCTTGGCATCCTCGGCGATCTCGGCGATGATCTCCCGCAGCTCCGGGGAGTCCGGCGCGGGCGGGGCGGCGCTGGTTCCTGTCACGGGTTGTGCTTGCGCTGATTCTTTTGTGGCAGCGGGTGATTCGATGGTGTCGGTCACAATGATCTCCAGTCGTCAATTGCGGTGGCCCCATCGTGCGTTCGATGCCGTGCCCGGTCAACCTTGCGGCGCTAAAAGATTCACGTAGAAGAAGTTCGGTTGTCCGGCGGTGGACTGTGCTTAGTGTCGGTTGCCATGACTGTTGACAACCCCCCGGAAGATATCCGTTCGAATCCGGGAATCTCCGATGACCAGGCCTCGCGCGATGCGCAGGAATCATTGCGCCTTCTCGGCTATCACGACCTCGCGAATCTGATCGATGAACCCGGCGACAACGGGGGTGCCGACCACGACGTGCTGATCGTCGGCGCCGGGCAGACCGGTGTGACCGCGGCGTTCGGTCTGCGCAGACGTGGCGTGCGCCGGATCAGCGTGATCGACGCCGCCCCCACCACCGCCGGCCTGGCCTGGCGCAGCACGGCGCGCATGCGCACACTGCGGACGCCGAAGACCCTGGCCGGGCCGGAGCTGGGAGTCCCGGCATTGTCGTTCCGCGCCTGGTACGACGCGACGCACGGTGTGGGCGGATTCGACCAACTCGGGCGCATTCCCACCGGCGACTGGGCCGATTACCTGGACTGGTTCCGCGAACAGGTCGGTGTCGACGTGCGCCGTGGCGTGCGGCTGGAATCGATCGAACCCACCGACGACGGCCACATCGCCCTCCACCTGCTGCGGGTGGACGGCTCGCCGGAGGAGGGGACGACCCGACGGTGGGTCGAGACCGCCCGCAAGGTGGTCCTGGCCGCGGGGGTGTCCGGAACCGGTGGCCCGCTGATTCCCGAGGTGGTCGCGGAACTGTCGCCCGCGGTGTTCGCGCACACCGCCGACGCCATCGACTTCGCCGCGCTGACCGGAAAGTCCGTGGCCGTGCTGGGCGCGGCGGCGTCGGCATTCGACGCGGCGGCAACCGCTTTGGAGGTCGGTGCGGGGAGCGTCGACGTCTACACCAGACGCCCCGAACTGGTGATTCCCGACCCGTCCGGACCACCGATCAACCGGCTGGTGCAGGACGCCTTCCCGCATCTGCCGGATGCGGAACGGTGGCGCAGGCGCAAGGCGACCTTGACCGCCGGGGCGAGCGTGCCGTCGGACTCGGTGGAGCGGGCGGCGCTGTTCGGGAATTACCGGCTGCACGTGTCGGCGCCGTGGATCTCGGCGCGCGAGGACGACGGCCGGGTGACGGTGCAGGCCGAGGACGGCACCGCGACCTACGACTTCGTGATCGCCGGTACCGGCTACCAGCAAAACCCGGAGAGCCGCACTGAACTGGCCTCCATCGCACCGCTTATCGCGCTCTGGCGCGATCGCTTCACCCCGCCGGAAGGTCAGGACTCGGAGATCCTCGGTGTCGTCCCCTATCTCGGTCCCGGCTACGAGCTGACCGAGAAGGATTCCGGCCAGGCACCGTGGCTGGCGAACATCCACGTGTTCTCGATCGGCGCCAACGCCAGCTTCGGACTGCCCGTCGGAGACGTGCCGAGTCTGCCCACCGGCGTTCCGCGCCTCGTGGAGGCGATCATCCGGGATCTGGTGATCGCCGACCTCGACCTCGATCGCGCCCGCGCCGTCGCGGCCCGGTAGCCGGCGCCCGGTGTCCCACCACCATCGAAAGGCCAGGAACGGTCATGTCACACAACAAGTCACATAACGAGAACCCGGGACCCCGCCACGGGTTGCGGGCAGCGATCGTGGCGCTGGGGGCGCTCGGTCTGACCGCCTTCGGCGCCGGGGCCGCCTCGGCGCACGTCTCGGCCGACCAGACGGTGCAGCCCGCCCAGGGCGGTTACGGTCAGGTCCGGCTCATCGTCCCCACCGAATCGGACACCGCGCGCACCACGGCGGTGACGGTGACGATCCCCGGCTCCGTCGACCTGGCATCCGCCAGGACACTGCCGATTCCCGGCTGGACGGCCACGGTCATCACGGCGCCCGACGGTCAGACAGAACGGGTCAGCCGTATCGAATGGAAGGCCGACAACCCCGCGAACGGTTTGGGCGCACAGGAATTCGGTGTGTTCACCTTCTCGGCCGGAAAATGGCCGACCGGTGTGGATTCGGTCTCGCTGCCCACCGAACAGCGCTACAGCGACGGCAGTGTCGTGCGGTGGAACGAGGAAGCCCTCGACGAGGCCAGTGAGCCCGAGCATCCCGCACCGACCGTCCTGCTCGGCCAACCGGAAGGCCACGGTGGTGCGCACGGCCAGGGTGCGCACGGCCAGGGCGCTCCCGGCGCTGATCGCGACACCGGTGCCGCGGCGGAATCCGATTCATCGGACCCGGTGGCCAGGATTCTCGGTGTCGTGGCACTGATCGTCGCGCTCGGTGCCGCGGCCGTCGGCGGTGCGTTGTGGCAGCGCGGCCGGCCGGGAGAGCGCCCGGCCGCCGGTGAGGCCGCCGCCGTCCCGGAAAGTGAAGGCGGAGAACGTGATCTCGTGAGCGTGGGCAGCGGGGAGAGCGGTCCGGACCGGTCATGACGGCGGCGCTGCGGGCCGCGGCAGCGCTGCTCGCATCACTGCTGACCGGTGTGATCCTGGTGGCGTCGGCGGCACCGGCCTCGGCGCACGCCACCGTCGTCTCAAGCAACCCCGCCGACGGCGGCCATGTCGACTCCGTCCCGGATGTGCTGACCGTCGAGCTGAGCGAGCCGGTGACGATTGTCGACGGTTCGGCATCGGTGATCACCGCCGAGGGCGAGCGGATGCGGCTGTCGGGGGTGCGGCTGGAGAACGGCAACCGACGGGTGGTGATCGACCCGGCGGACGGGCTGGGCGACAATGCCTACCTGGCCACGGTGCGGACGGTGTCCGCCGATACCCACGTGATCTCGTTGTCGATCCGGTTCACCGTCGGCTCGGTCACCGACCTGAGCGGGATCCCGAAGGCCACCGAGGCGAGCAGCACAGCCCTCCGGTGGGGCTGGGTGGCCAAGACCGCGGTGTATCTCGGTGTCATCCTGACCGCCGGACTGCTCCTGGCCGCACGGATGGTGTGGCCAGAAATGCTGTCCGGCAACAGATTCACCCGCACCCACCAGGCCGGTGCGGTGATCCTGCTGCTCGGATTGCTGGGCCGGTTCATCGTGCTGAGCGCACAGCACGCCGGTGGTCTGAGCGCGGTCACCACCGATGTCGCGGGCGATGTCCTGAGGACCTCCGCGGGCTGGTCGATCGCGCTCGCCGCCGTCCTGAACCTGTCTGTCGCCTGCGGCGTCACCAGGCTGCGCGGTGGACGGTACACCGGCTACCTCGCGGCGGCGGGCGCACTGACCGCGGTCGCGCTGGGCGGGCACGGCGGGTCGGCCGACCGCTGGCCGGTGGCCTTCATCGACACCCTCATCCACGTGTACGCGATGTCGGTGTGGCTCGGTGGGGTGGCGGTGCTCGCACTGCTCGCCCCCGCGCACAGCCGCGTCGCACGATGGCACCGAGTGGCGCTCGGACACGTCGCGCTCGTCATCGTATCCGGGGTGATCCTGGCTGTGCTGCAGGTCGATCCGGTGGCCGCACTCGGCACCACCACCTACGGGATCGTGCTGCTGGTGAAGGCCGGTGCGGTGGCGATCGCCGTCGCGGCGGGATTCTGGGCCTACCGCAGATACGCGCGGACCGATACCGGGCGTGGCGTCGTCATCGGTGAACTCGCGCTCGTGGTGGTGATCGCCGCGGCGACCGCCGTGCTGTCCTCGACGACCCCCGCCCGTGACAGCTACACCACACAGGTGGAGGCCACGCTCGACTTCGGGCAGGCCCGGGTGCTCGACGTCGGTATCGACACGATCCGGCGCGGCGACCAGACGATCACGGTGCGGTACCGGCGTGACGCACGGGCCGGCGGAGCCGCGGTGCGTGAACCCGATCTCGACATCGAACTGTCCTCGGCCGAGGCGAACGTCGCGCGACTTCCGGTGACTGTCCTGCGCGCACCGGACGGCACCGGCTCCGGCCCCGCGGAGACGGTGTGGCGCAGTGATGGCCTCATCGTTCCCGCAGCGGGGAATTGGAAAGTGACCGTCCGCTTCGACGGTGGTGACGGGCCGAAACTCGCGTCCTTCGGGTATCGCGTCCGATGATCAAAGGGAAATCGGTCCGCCCGTCGACGACGGGGTACGGCTTAAAATTCATTGCGATCGAATGAAGAATTGTTTACCAATTACACGGTGGCAGTAGGCAATACGTTTACCGTCGGGGTGGTCCGGTATCGTTTATCAATGCGTCGAAACCCGATCGACCCAGAATCGGACATTGCGTCCGGCATCAGGGGCATCGCGGTCGGCGCTGAAAGTCCGTGGCGCTCGAAGGGATTGATGTCTGGTGAGCTCGAAGGTAAAAGACGGTCGGGGAACGCTCACATTGCTGGCGCCTTTACTCGGCCGGGCCAACCTGCGCAGGATACGCGCCGGGATCGTGCTGTCCGTGCTCGCCCAGATGACCCTTGCCGCCATTCCGCTGATCCAGCAGCGGATCGTCGACGACTGCATCGTCACCGACAAGCAGTCGCTCGGCACCTGGATCACCATCCTGCTCGCGGTGGGTGTGCTGTGCTTCGCGTTGCAGTACCTGCGCCGCTCCGTGGGCTTCCGGGCGGCTGCCCGCGGGCAACGCGACCTGCAGGAACGCGTCCACCGGCAGATGCAGCACCTCGACGCGGGAGCCCGGGGACGGTTCCGAACCGGTGATGTGATGTCGCGGGCCACCAGTGACCTGACCCTGATCCAGATGTTCCTGCAGCAACTGGGCCTGCTCGCCGGCAACCTCACGCTCCTGACCAGCGCGCTCATCGTGATGCTGTACCTGTCACCGCTGCTGTCGCTGGTGATGGTGATAGCCGTCCCGCTGTTCCTGTGGGTGGCGGCCCGGTTCCGGGCGCGCACCTTCCCGGCCAGCTACACCGACGCCGTCTACAAGGGTGCGGTGGCCGGAGTGGTCGAGGAAGCCATCACGGGCGTGCGCGTGGTCAAGGCGTTCGGTCAGGAGGAGCAGGAACAGCGCACCCTGAACTCCGAGGCCCGCACCCTGTTCCAGTCCCGGCTGCGGGCCGCCCGAATCACCGCCCGGTTCTCGGCCTCGCTCGACGCCTTCCCGGGCCTCACCCAGGTCGGGGTACTCGCCCTCGGTGGGCTGCTGGTGATGCACGGCGACATCACCCTGGGCGTGTACCTGGCCTTCTCCAGCTACATCCTGCAACTGGTCACCCCCGTCCGGTTTCTGTCGAGCATCCTCACCACCAGCCAGCAGGCGCGGGCGGGTGTGGCGCGGCTGCTCGACCTGCTGAGCGCGAAGTCCGAGGTCATCGAGCAGCCCGACGCCCCCGACCTGCGGGCCGGGCGCGGGCTGATCGAGATCGACCACGCCGACTTCGCCTACGCGGGCGGCGAGCGGGTGCTCACCGACATCACGCTGCGGGTGGAGCCGGGCGAGCGGCTTGCCATCGTCGGGGCGTCCGGGTCCGGCAAATCGACACTCGCGTTGCTGCTGGCCCGCTTCTACGACCCGGCCTCGGGCCAGATCCGCATCGACGGTCAGGACCTGCGGGACTGTTCGGTCGGATCCATCCGTCGCGCCGTCGGCCTGGTGTTCGAGGAAGGTTTCCTGTTCTCCACCACCATCCGCGACAACATCGCCTACGGCCGCCCCGACGCCGGCGACGACGAGGTCGAACGCGCCGCCGTCGCCGCCCACGCCCACGGATTCATCTCCGGACTGCCCGGCGGCTACGACACTGTGGTGGGCGAACGCGGTTACACCCTCTCGGGCGGGCAGCGTCAGCGCATCGCCCTGGCCCGGGCAGCCCTGGCCAACCCGCGCATCCTGGTCCTCGACGACGCGACGTCGGCGATCGACGCCCGCACCGAACACGCCATCCATCATTCCTTCGACGAGGTGCTGGCCCAGCGCACCACGGTGCTCATCGCCAAACGCTATTCGACGCTGCAACTGGCCGACCGGGTCATCGTGCTCGACGGCGGACGGATCGTCGATCAGGGCACACCCGACGAACTGCAGGAACGATCGGAGCTGTTCCGGGAACTGATGACGGGACCCGACTCCGACGACATCGGTGCCGCCCCGGCCGGTGAGGTGACCGCGGTCGACGCCGTGGCATGGCCCGCCGACGTGTCCCGCGACGGCGCGGCCAAGGTGAGCAGTTTCGCCGGCGACGCGCTGGCCCGGTCGTCGGCCGGTGGCGGTGGCCCGATCAGCGACAGTTCCCGGCTCGGCAGCCTGGCGACCGAATCGCCCGAACTGCTCGCCGCCGTCGCGGCCCTGCCGCCGCTGGCCGGTGAACCCGAGGTGGACCTGGCCGCGCAGACCGCACCCAACAGCCACTTCACGATGGGGGCCGTATTCCGGCCCTTCGCCCGGCCGCTCGCCCTGGGTGTGCTGCTGGTGGTGATCGACGCCCTCGCGTCGCTGGCCGGGCCCGCCCTCATCCGGTGGGGTGTCGACCACGGGGTCGTCCGCGACTCGGTCACCGTGCTGTACGTGGTGGTGGGGTCGCTGCTGGCGCTGCAACTGCTCATCTGGGTGAATCAGCGGTACATGACGTTTTTCACCCAGTGGACCGCCGAGCGGATGCTGTTCGGCCTTCGTGTGCGGACTTTCGCTCACCTGCAACGGCTTTCGCTGGGCTACTACGAGCAGCACCAGGCCGGCAAGATCATGACCCGGATGACCTCGGACGTCGAGGCCTTCGCGCAGCTCCTGCAGCAGGGACTGGTCACCGCGCTGGTCAGCCTGCTCACCTGCGGCGGTATCGCAGTCGTCCTCGCGGTGTTCAATCCCGCCTTGGCGCTGGCTGTTTCGATCATCTTATTGCCGCTGGTGGTGGCGACCGCGGTGTTCGGGCGCAAGTCGACGCGGTCGTATCTGGTGGCCCGGGAACGGATCTCGGTGCTCTACGCTGACATGCAGGAAAGCCTCAACGGAGTCACCGTCAGCCAGGCGTACAACCGGCAGAGCGCCAACGAACGTCGGTTCGCGGGCCTGGCCGAAAGCTACTGCGCGGCCCGGGAGCGGTCATACGAATTGCAGGCCAGGTTCTTTCCGTTCATCGACTTCCTCAGCGTGATCGCCAAGGCCACCGCGCTCGGGGCGGGGGCGAGCATGTTCGCCGCGGGACACCTCACCGCCGGTGTGCTGGTGGCGTTCCTGCTGTACCTCGACCAGTTCTTCGCGCCGATCCGGCAGCTGTCGTCGGTGTTCGACCAATGGTTGCAGGCCAAGGTCGCGGCCGGTCAGCTCGGGGACCTGCTGCGCACCCCGTCGGCCACACCGGCCGCCGAGGCGCCCGTCGTCCCGGGCCGGCTGCGCGGCGACATCGATCTCGATGACGTCACCTTCGCCTACGAATCCACCGGGCTCGTCGTGATGGACGACGTGTCGCTGCACATTCCATCCGGACAGGTGGTGGCGCTGGTCGGCCCCACCGGCGCGGGCAAGTCGACGCTGATGAAACTGGTTGCCCGGTTCTACGATCCGGACAACGGGACGGTCCGCATCGACGGGGTGCCGCTGAAGCAGCTCGACCTGCCGTCGTACCGGCATCAGCTCGGTTTCGTTCCGCAGGAACCGTTCCTGTTCAGCGGCACCATCCGCTCCAATATCGCCTACGGCCGCCCCGGCGCCTCGGACCTCGAGGTGGAGCGGGCCGCACGCGCGGTGGGTGCGCACGAGTTCATCCGTGGCCTGCCCGCCGGATACCTCACACCGGTCAGCGAACAGGGCACCTCGCTGTCGGCGGGGCAGCGGCAGTTGCTCAGCCTGGCACGGGCTCTGCTGGTGGATCCGGCGATCCTGCTGCTCGACGAGGCCACCGCCAATCTCGACCTCGCCACCGAGTCGCGGGTGCAGCGGGCGATGGGACTGGTCGCCAGTGGCCGCACGACCATCGTCATCGCCCATCGCCTGCACACCGCCCGCGCCTCGCACCGGATCCTGGTGGTGGACAACGGCGTGATCGTCGAGGACGGCTCCCATGACGAGCTGGTCACCGCCGGTGGTCACTACGCCGGCCTGTGGGCCGCCGCCTCCGAGCAGGTGGCCGCCTCATGATCGCGCGTCACCGGACCACCTCGAAACCCTCTGAGGCACAAATCAAGTCGCGGCAGCGGCCTGCTTCTCGTGGTAGCGCCGGGCCCATTCGGCGCGGGAGCGGATGGACACGTCGACATCGGCGGCCGCCTGGCGCAGCGCGCCCACCGAGATCTCCTCGCGGGTATGGTGCTTCAGCGGATCCCAGTTGAAGAAGCGGGCCGAGTTCTGCCAGCCGATCTTGTCGATATCCGAATCCGACGCCCCGGCCCGGTTGAGCTCGTCGAGCATGAGCTCGGCGGCGTTGGGCCAGAAGCAGTCCGAATGCGGGTAATCGCACTCCCAGGCGATGATGTCGATGCCGATCTCGTTGCGCAGCAACAGCGCCGTCGGGTCGGTGACGTAGCAGGCCAGTGAGTGCTCGCGGAACACCTCACTCGGCAGTTTGCCGCCGAAGTCGCGGCGCAGCCACTTCTGGTTGGTGTAATGCCGGTCGCAGCGGTCGAGATAGAACGGGATCCAGCCGATGCCGCCCTCGGAGAAGGCGAACTTGAGGTCGGGGTAGGCGCGCATCGCCGGACCCCACAGCAGATCCTGCGCGGCGATCGCGGAGATCTGGGTGGCCAGCACGATCAGGTTGTCGATGGGGGCGTCCTTGGCCATCGAGATGGCTCCGAAACCGGAACCGATGTGCAGGCACATCACCAGCCCGGTGTCCGACAGCGTCTGGAACACCGGACCCCAGTAGTCGATGTCGTGGTAGCTCGGCAGCCCTTCCAGATGCGGGATCTCGGGCATGGTGACCGCGCGGCACCCCTTGGCCGCGACCCGCCGGATCTCGGCGCACATCGCCTCGGGATTCCAGGTGGGCAGCAGTGCGAGCGGGACGAAACGTTCCGGGTAGGCGCCGCACCATTCGTCGATGTGCCAGTCGTTGTACGCCGACACCATGATCAGGGTGACCGGGTCCTGATACTGGTTGAGGTGCCGGGCGGAGAAGCCGGTGAAGGTGGGGAAACACATCGAACCCCAGATGCCGTTGCGGCTCATGTCGCGGACCCGCTCGTGGACGTCATAGGCGCCCGGGCGCATCTCGGCGAAGCCGGCGGGGTCGCGGCCCCACTCCTCGGCGGGCCAGCTGACGACGGCATTGAGGCCGCTCACGCCGGCCTGTTTGCCCTGGTACATCCACTTGTCCACGCCCTTTTCGTCGGTGAAGACGACGGGCGCCTGATCCTTGTACTTCTCGGGAACGTGACGCAGGAACATGTCCGGTGGTTCGACGACGTGATCGTCGATGCTGATGAGCACCAGATCATCGAGATTCATAGGTGGGCCTCCTGACGAGAATCTGACTACCATCCACGATATTGGTATTCTCCCATTCTGCAAGTAGCATATTCAACAGATGCCGGTCTGCCGGCGGCTGGGAGGCGAAACAACATGCGCATGGGCGTGATGGTGGGTCCGGAGGGCGGCGACGCCGCCCGCAAACTGGGCCGGATGATCAGGGACGCGGAGTGGGCGGAGAACGCCGGCTTCGACTCGATCTGGATTCCGCAGGTGCCCAGCGACTTCGACGCGCTCATCGCGGTCGCCGCGGTCGGGGCCAAGACCAGCCGTGTCGAGATCGGCACGGCCGTGGTGCCCCTGCATGCTCAGCATCCGATCGCCCTTGCCCGGCAGGTGCTTTCGGCGCATGCGGTCTCCGGTGGCCGGGTGGTGCTCGGCATCGGGCCGTCGCACCACTGGATCGTCCAGGACATGCTTGGCATCCCGTACTCCAAGCCCGCCGCCTACACTCGCGATGTTCTCGACGTCCTCGACAAGGCACTGCACGGACCGGGCCCTGTCGATGTGGAGAACAACTCGTTCACGGTGCACAATCCGCTCGACCTTGAACCCGTCGCGCCGCTGCCGGTGATGCTGTCAGCGCTCGGGCCGGTGATGCTCAAGATCGCGGGCGAGCGGGCCGACGGCACCATTCTGTGGATGGCTGACGAGAAGGCGATCGGCGACCACATCGCACCCCGCATCAACGCTGCCGCCGAGGCCGCCGGGCGTCCCGCGCCGCGCGTCGTCGCCGGAATCCCCGTATGCCTGTGTGCCCCTTCGGAAGTCGACAAGGCGCGGGAGCGTGCCAACCTGCTGCTCACCGAGTCGGAGTTCTCGCCCAACTATCAGCGGCTGCTCGACCACGGCAATGCCCGAGACGCCGGTGACCTGATCCTCGCCGGCGACGAGGACGAGATCCTGGCCGGATTCCAGCGCTACATCGACGCCGGTGTGACCGACATCTCGATGCGCCTGCTGCCCGTCGGCGACACCCGCGAGGAACTGCGCGCCTCCCGCGACCGCACCCGGGAGGCCGTGGCCTACATGGCCAAAGACCTCCGGTAGACCTGTTGGGAGCGCGGGGTTTTCGGGTGCCGCGCGAGGTTCATCAGGGATCAAGATGGTTGGGCGTGACCAAACATCTTGATCCCTGATGCCGATGCGATGAAGGAGCGAGGGACGCGTTGGGTCCGGTGGCCTTTCGGCTCCTTACCTACGCACCTCGCTGCCTACGGTGCGGACTGTTCGGCGGTCAGTTCGAGGATGCGCATGGCGGGCGGCGGATCGAACTGCATCGAGTCGCTCATATTGAAGCCACCGCTCTTGGCCGCGGCGAACACACCCTTGGCCGCAGCCGTGACATCGTCGGCTTCGATGTCGTACACCGCGACATAGGGTTCACCGGGGCGGACCGGACGGAACCGGCGGGCGGAGACGAAACCGTCGAGGGCGAGCACCTCCGGCATGTGCACGGTCTCGTACCACTCGTTGAACTCGGCGTCGCGCTCGGGCGAACTGGGGTGGCTCTCGACGAGCAGAATGCCTTTGGCCATGGGGGTTTAACCTTTCGTTGTCTTGCGTCAGTCCTCATATGTGACCACAGTCGTGGCGCAGTCGGGTACGGCTTGGCAGGTCAGGGTGTAGCCGTCCTCGATCTCGTCGTCCTCGAGAGCGTCGTTGACGCGCATCGTGGCGGTGCCCTCCTCGAGGTGGGCGATGCAGGTGGCGCAGTTGCCGGCCTCGCAGGAGAACGGCGGGGTGAGACCGCCGCGGCGGGCCGCCTCGAGGATGGTCTCACCGGCCGCACGGTCCACGGTGACCTTCTTGCGTTTGAGCGTGATGGTGACGGTGCCGCTCACCTTGTCGGCGGTGTCCGCTGCGGGGGTGGTCTGAGTCTCGGCACCCTCGGGTAACTGTGCCGCCCCGCCGAAACGCTCGACGAACAGGGTGCCGCGGCCGGTGACGGCCGCCTCGACCACATCCATGAACGGTTCGGGGCCGCAGATGTAGTGGTCGGCGTCGGAGAGGTCGCCGAGAAACGCGGTCACCGCGTCGCGGGTGAGGAAGCCGTTCTCGACGTCGAAGCTGCGCCGGACCGTCAGCCTGCCCGGATAGCGGGCAAGGAGGTCGTCGACGGCGGCGGTGAAGATGGCTGCGTCGGCGTCGCGGTCGGCGCACAGCAGGTAGACGTCGCGGTCGGTGGTGGCCAGGGCCGACTTGGCCAGCGACAGGATCGGTGTGATGCCGCTGCCCCCGCTGTACCCGATGACGGGCTTGTGGCCGTCCTTGAGGCAGAAGGTGCCGAAAGCCCTGGTCATCTCCAGGGTGTCGCCGTCGGCGATGTTGTCGAGCAGCCAGTTGGACACCTTGCCGCCGGGGACTCGTTTGACGGTGGTGCACAGTTCGTCGTCGGTGTCGGGGGAGCTGGACATCGAGTACGAGCGGTACAGCGTCTCGCCGTCGACCTCGACACGGAACGTGCAGTACTGGCCCGCGCGGTAGGTGAGCGGGCCGTCTTCGGGCGCGAGGACGAAGGTCCGCGCATCGGCCGTCTCCTTGATGACGCGGGTGACGGTGGCGCGCTGGAACATCGGGGCTCTCGACACGGCCTCTCTCCTCTGTAGGGCTGCCGTCGCGGCAGGGGCGGCTCCGGGTCCGGGCCTGCGGATCCCGGCTTGCCAACCGCGACGGTATTGCAGTTCTATTGATGTGAGAATCATATTCTCACATTGAGGTAGCATCCTCTCAAGTTCCCCGAATCTCAACCTTCCTGATCCGTGTTAGGAGACCGATGGACGCACGGTTGACCAGCGAGCAGGCGCAACTCCGCGACGCCGCCGCCAAACTTGCCACCGACCTCGGCCCCGAATCGGTGGCCGCACTCGACTCCGCGCAGCGCCGCTCCCGGCTCGACGCCGCCGTCACCGGCTCCGGGTGGCGCACGCTCCGTTCCGACGGCGCCTCGGGCGTCGAGGTCGCGGTGGTGGCCGAAGAACTGGCCCGCGGCCTCGTGGACACGCCGTTCCTCGGGCCGATCCTCGCCGATGATCTGCTCCGGCACGCCTCGGCATCGGAAGCCGGGGGCACAGGCGAGGGCGCCACCGTCGCCATCGGCGACATCGCCATCGACGCACGCGGCAGTGAGCGTGTGGTGAGCCTCGACGGCACCACCGTGTTGCTCGGCACCCCCGGCGATGCCGCGGTCTGCGCCGACCTCACCCGGGAGTCGGCGCGGGTCGGGTCTGCGGGTGAGTCGGTGGGCACCGTCTCCGATGCCGACGCCCGGCGCTGGTACGCCCTCGCGCTCACCACCACCGCCGCCGACCTGCTCGGCGCCGCCCGCGGGGCGCACGCGCTCGCCTGCGACTACGCCAAGATCCGCGAACAGTACGGCAAGACCATCGGCTCGTATCAGGCCGTGGCGCATCTGCTGGCCGAAGGCCTCGCGCTGATCGAGGGCATGGTCAGCATCGTGCGGCACGCCGCCTGGGCCGTCGACGAACTCGACCCCGAGGATGCGGTGCGGGCCGCGCAGATGGCCAAGGTGTACGCGGCGCGTTCGGCACTCACGGTGTGCGAGAACTCGATCCAGGTACACGGCGGCATCGGCAACACCTGGGAATGCCTGGCCCACCTGTACCTGCGCCGGGTCCTCGTGGCTACCGAGACATTCCCCGTCACGTTGAAGGAGATCAGCAGTGGACTATCGTGACTCGCCCGACGAGGCGCAGTTCCGCGCCAGGCTGCGGGCCTGGCTCGCCGACAACGCCAAGGACTTCCCGACCTCCGGCGACGAGTACTGGTCGCGGCAGGGCGAATGGCACCAGGCGCTGTACGGCGCCGGATTCTTCGGGCTGTCGTGGCCCAAGAGATTCGGCGGCCACGACCTGCCGCCCGTCTACGACGTGATCCTCGACGAGGAACTCGCCAAAGCCGGTGCCCCGCCCCGGCCGAGCCTGGGCTACCTGCTGCACGGACTGTGCCGGCACGGCAGCGCCGAACTGCAGGAGCGTTTCCTGCCCGGCATGATCGACGGCACCCAGCGCTGGTGTCAGGGGTTTTCCGAACCGGGCGCCGGTTCGGACCTGGCGTCGCTGCGCACGGCCGCCGTCCGCGAGGGCGACGAGTACGTCATCAACGGGCACAAGATCTGGACCAGCTACTCCGACATCGCCGACTGGTGTCTGCTGCTGGCCCGCACCGACCCGGATGTGCCTCGGCACCGGGGGATCTCGGCGTTCATCGTGCCGATGGACACACCCGGCATCGTGCAGCGGCCGCTGAAGATGATCAGCGGCATCACCACCGAGTTCGGGCAGGTGACCTTCGACGACGTCCGGGTTCCGGCCGGGAACATCGTCGGTGCGCCCGGCGACGGCTGGGCGATGGCCATGACCGTCGTCGGGCATGAACGGGAACCGTCGACGCTGGGGTACGTGGCCCGGTACGCCAAGACGGTGCAGTCGCTGGTATCCCGAGTGGACGAGCCCACCGACGAATTGGCCTTGGCAGCAGTCGAAACCGAGATGCTGCGGCTGCATGTGCGGCGCAGACTGTCCGAACAGCTCGACGGGGTCTCGCACACCTCGGAGGGCTCGCTGGACAAACTGCTGATGACCTGGACCGAGCAGACCGTTGGGCACGCGTCTGTGTCGGTGGCCGGGACCTCCGATCCGGAACTGCTCAGCTCGTACCTGTATTCGCGGGCGCAGAGCGTGATGGGCGGGACGTCGCAGATTCAGAAGAACATCATCGCCTCGCGGCTACTGGGATTGGGAGTGTGAACATGTACGGAATGCCCGACGAGATCGAGGTGACCGCCGAAGGCGCGTTGCGGATCATCACCCTCAACCGTCCCGACGCCCTCAACGCCGTCAACGACAACCTGCACTCGGGGCTGGCATCGTTGTGGGATCAGCTCACCGACGATCCGCAGGTGCGGGCCGCGGTGCTGACTGGCAGGGGCAAGGCCTTCTCCGCCGGTGGCGATTTCACCTACCTCGCCGAACTGGGGCAGGATGCGGCGTTGCGCGCCAAGACGATCCGGCACGGGCGGGAACTGGTGCTCGGGATGGCGCGCTGCCGGATTCCGGTGGTGGCCGCCGTCAACGGTCCGGCCGTCGGATTGGGTTGCAGCCTGGTGGCTTTGAGCGACACCGTGTACATGGCGCCGACGGCGTATCTCGCCGATCCGCACGTGCAGGTAGGTTTGGTCGCGGCCGACGGTGGTCCGCTGACCTGGCCGTTGCAGATCAGCCTGTTGCAGGCCAAGGAGTTCGCGCTCACCGGCACCCGGATCCCCGCCGAGCGGGCGGTGGCGCTGGGACTGGCCAATCACGTCGTGGACGATCCTCTCTCCGAGGCCATCGCGTGCGCCAAGAAGATGATGGAGTTGCCGCAGCAGGCCGTCGAGGCGACCAAGCGGATGCTCAACATCCACCTCGAACGTGCGGTGCTCGCGAGCCTGGACTACGCGAATATGGCAGAGGAACTGTCGTTCCAGACCGATGATTTCCGGGCGACGATCGCTCGGCTGACCGCGCCGAAAGGGTAGCGGGGCATAGGGGTTTCGGGGTGGTCCGGTGAGGATTCTTGTCTCACCGGACCCTTCGTGACCCTCGCTCCTTCGTCGCTTCGGCCTCAGGGGTCAAGATGTGTGGTCGCGTCGGCCCCGGGTCCGGTGACGCTCGGCTCTATCGGGGGCCGAAGCGCAGGGCCCCGTCGAGGCGGATGACCTCGCCGTTGAGGTAATCGTTCTCGACGATCTGGGCTGCGAGGGTGGCGTATTCGGCGGGGCGACCCATGCGCTTGGGCCACGGCACCTGCTTGCCCCAGTACTCCTCGAGCTGGTCGGCGGACTTGCCGTAGGCCGGGGTGTTGATGGTGCCGGGGGCGATGGTGGCCACCCGGATGCCCAGCGGGGACAGGTCGCGTGCGGCCACCAGGGTCATCGCGGCGACGCCGCCTTTGGCTGCGGCGTAGGGGAGTTGGCCGATCTGGCCCTCGTAGGCGGCGATGGACGCCGTGGTGATGATGACGCCGCGGCCCGAGTCGGTGGGTTCGGTGCGCGCCATCGCCGCCGCCGACAGGCGCAGGACATTGAACACCCCGGTGAGGTAGATGTCGATCGTCTTGCGGAAGCCGTCGAGGTCGAGCGGTGAGCCGTCCTTGCCCACCAGCCGCCCGCCCGAGGCCGGCCCGCCGTGGGTGTCGACGACCACGCGCAGCGGCCCGAGTCCCTCGGCTTCGGCGAGGGCGTTGTTGACGTCGTCGGTGCTGGTGGCGTCGGTGCGCACGTAGCTGGTGCCCAGCTCGGCGGCCAGATCCTTGCCCTTGTCGTCGGCGAGGTCGGCGATCACGACGGCGGCGCCGGCGGCGGTGAGCCTACGGACGGTGGCCTCTCCGAGGCCGCCCGCACCTCCGATGACGACGGCGGAACTACCTGCAATATCCACGGTTACCCCTTCTTGCGATTAACGATCTCTGTTTGAGAGAATCATATTCTCATCGGATACGCGAGCAGAAGGGCATCATCGTGCCGGAAGCAGTAATCGTCGCCGCACGGCGCACACCGATCGGCACCGCGGGCAAGGGCAGCCTGCGCGACACCGACGCCTTCGACCTCGCCGAGCGCATCGTGTCGGCAGTCGCGGCCGACGTGGCAGCGCTCGGCAACACCGCGGAGATCGACGACGTGATCCTGGGGGAGGGGCTGTACGGCGGCGGTGTGATCGCGCGGCACGCGGCCATCACCTCCGGCCTGCGCACCGTTCCGGGTCTGGCCAACAACCGGCATTGCGCGGCCGGACTGTCGGCGGTGCAGTCGGCGGCCGGATCGATTCGGGCGGGCATGGATTCGCTGGTCCTGGCCGGTGGCGTGAACTCGGCGTCGACGTCGCCCAAGTCGCGGTTCCGGGTGGGTGCGGACGAGTGGATCGACCCGTGGATGCCGGCCACGCACCCGGACGAGCCCGATGCCCCCAACCGGGACATGTCGATCACCGTCGGCTGGAACTCGGCCAAGGCCGCGGGGATTTCCCGCGAGGAGATGGACGCGTGGGCGTTGCGATCACATCAGCGGGCCATCGCCGCGATCGACGAGGGGCGCTTCGTCGATGAGATCGTGCCGATCAAGACCCCGCACGGGCTGTTCTCGGTCGATGAGCATCCCCGCCGCACCACCACCGCGGAGAAGCTGGCCGCCCTCAACCCGCTGCATCCGGAGATCGACGGATTCTCCATCACGGCCGGAAACGCTTGCGGTGCCAACGATGCCGCCGCACTGCTCGCGATCGCATCGAGCGAGCTGGGGCTGCCCGCGCTCGCCACGGTGCGGTCGTGGGCGAACGTCGGTGTCGAACCGGCGCAGACGGGACTGTCGCCGGTGACGGCGATTCCGAAAGCCCTCGCGCGTGCGGGTCTGTCACTCGACGACGTGGACCTGTTCGAGATCAACGAGGCCTTCGCAGCCAATTGCGTTGCCTGCGTGAAGCTCCTGGAAATCGATCCGGAGAAGGTCAACGTCTCCGGCAGCGGCTGCTCGCTCGGCCATCCCGTCGCCGCCACCGGCGCCCGGATGCTGGTCACCCTCGTCCACGAACTGCGCAGGCGCGGAGGGGGAATCGGGGTGGCGGCCATGTGTGCCGGTGGCGGGATGGGATCGGCAACCGTGATCGAGGTTGCCGGTTAGCAGTGTGCCGGTGGCGGGATGGGATCGGCAACCGTGATCGAGGTTGCCGGTTAGCAGTGTGCCGGTGGCGGGATGGGATCGGCAACCGTGATCGAGGTGGCTCACCAGGCCGGTTGAGGTGCGAGCCTGCGAGCCTCGAAACCTGGTGAGACGACAGTGTTCTCTCACGGGTTTCGAGGCTCGTCGCTGGCGCTCTCGCACCTCAACCAGCGGGGTGGGTCAGCCGGTGATCTCGAAGAAGGTTTTGAGGTAGCCGAGGCTGCGGTCGTTGCCGAAGATGACGGTGCCCATCTTGTTCATCACGTACGAGAAGGTGGTCCGGCGTTCGGTGTCCATGACGATGATGGAGCCGCCCCAGCCGCCCCAGTAGGCGATGCCGTCGCGGGCGGGAGTGCCCTCGGCGCTTTCGGGGGTGAGCAGGCCGTAGCCGAGGCCGCGGCGCACCGGTGTCATCAGCACTTGGTCGACGTCGTCGATCTGCACGGTGAGGGCCTTGTTGATCATCTCCTCAGACAGCAGCCGGACACCGTCGACTGTGCCACCGAGGGTGATGGTGGAGAGGACTTTGTTGACAGAGCGGGCGTTGCCATGTCCGTTGGCGGCGCCGATGATCGTACGGCGCCATTCGGGCCGGTTGGCGTCGGTGCCCGACAGTGGAGGGCCGGCGAGGGTTTTGGTCGCGAGGTGATCGGGGCCGAGGAGACCCACGAGATCGAGGGCGTTGTCGAGCGGGTAGGTCAGGGGAGCGATTCTGTCCCAATCACTTTCGGCCGCACCGATCTGGAAGTCGGCTCCGAGTGGGCCGGCGATCTCCTGGGCGACGAAGTCGCGCAGCGTGATACCGGTGACGCGGCGCAGGACCTCACCGAGCAGGTGCCCCTGGTTGATGGAGTGATAGCCCGACGCGGTGCCCGGCTCCCACCATGGTGCCTGCGTCGCGAGGCGGGCGGTGGCGGAGTCGACGTCGAACAGGTCCTCGACGGTGACCGGCTGATCCCAGCCCGAGACGCCGGAGGTATGCGACATCACCTGTCCCACGGTGATCGCTTCTTTGCCGTTCTGTGCGAACTCGGGCCAGTAGGTGGCGACCGGGGTGTCGAAGTCGATCAGGCCGCGGTCGGCGAGCATCAGCATCGACAGGTAGGTGACGGTCTTGGTGGTGGACCAGACGTTGGCGATGGTGTCGCTTTCCCAGGGACGCGTGCATTCGGTGTCGGCGAAGCCGCCCCACACGTCGACGACATTCTCGCCGTCGACGTTGATGACGAGGGAGGCGCCGCGCTCGTTACCGGAGTCCAGTTGTGCCTGGAGTTCGTCTGTGACAGCGGCGAAGTCGTCGCTGAAGGTGCCCTTGAGGGACTGTGCCCGGTCCTGGGCGACGTCTGACGGTGTGCTCACTGGTGGCCTCCTTGCCTGCGGTCTTATGCCGCTCGGAGGCGAGTCTAGGTGGTGCGGAGGTCTGGTACACCGGACTTGAAGATAAATTCAGGTTGGTGTGGGTGCGTGCCCTGTCGGGGGTGGTGACGTCAGGTGTCGAAAGGTCACCGGACCCTTCCTCGCTTCGGCCTCAGGGAACAAGAGCGGGTTGGCTATCGGAGGCCGCGGACCATGGCTTCCTGGGCGAAGGAGGCGAGGAGGCGGCCGTCGGCGTCGAGGAGATCGCCGCGGCCGAAGCCGCGGCCGGCGGTGAGGACGGGGCTGTGCTGGCGAAGCAGCAACCACTGGTCGGTGCGGATCGGGCGGTGGAACCAGAGGGTGTGCGTGGTGACCGCCGACAGGAACGCGGTGCCGTTGCCGCGCTGGTCGTAGCCCTCGACGGGGCGCAGGGCGGTGCCGATCAGGGTCAGGTCGGTGGCGTAGGCGGCGACGCATTCGGCCTGGCCGTCGGGCACCGGCGGGGTCCGCATCCAGAGTTCGTAGGTGGGCGGGCCCGCGGCGCTGTCGTCGAGGTCGTCGGCGGAGCGCGCCTCCCACGGCAGCAGGTCGATGGTCCGGGAGAACGATTCGTCGAGCAGGTCCGGGGCCGGATCGACGGTCTGGATGTCGGGGCCGTCCTCGGGTACGTGCAGCGATGCGGTGGCCGTGGCGATGAGCCGTTCGCCCTGCACGGCGTCGATCTGGGCGGTGGCGAACGAGCGGCCCTCGTGCCGCACCGACGCCCGGTACGTGACCGGGCTGTCGATCAGGCCTTCCTTCACGAAGACACTGTGCAGTGACTTCACGGATTTGCCGGGGCAGGCGCGCAGGGCGGCGGCGACGAACTGCGCGAGGATCTGACCGCCGAACAGCCGATGGTAGGCGAGTTCCAGGTTCTCGCCCACCAGTGTCACGTTCCCGGCATCGGCATGTGCGGATGACCCGGTGGTGAGGTTGAGGACGGTCAGTAGGCGATCCCACTCGGCAGACATCACACCAGGGTAGCGAATGGTATTATCGAAAGCGAGAACCAGCTTCTCGCTGTCCGACTCAGTGCTTGAGGAAACCCTTCGAGGAGAACTCCCACACCTCATCGGCCTCGATCGGGTGCGAGTCCGTGGTTTCCGGAGCACTCGACTGGGCGATGAACATGACGGTCTGCATCGTCATCGCGGCCAGGCGCCGGACGCCGATCGTGGAGTCGAGACGGCCCGCGTCGGAGGCGTCGGACATCAACTCGGCGAACAACGCGATCAGTGGGGCGTGGGCCACCCGGACCTCGTTGGGGTGGGTGATGAGCAATTGCGGAGCGAAGTCACTGAACAGCGGCCGCTTGGCGGTGGGGTCGGGGCGGGAGAGTTCGAACAGCAAAGTGGTTGCGACGTGCAGCCGTTCGATGGGATCGGTCTCGGATTCGGCGGCGGCCCGGATCTGGGCGGCCGCCTTGTTGAGTGCGTCCTCGAACAGGGCGAGGAGCAATTCATGTTTTCCGTCGAACTGCAGGTAGAAGCTGCGCAACGATTGCCGGGACCGGTCGACGACCTCCTGGACCGTGAATTCGGTGGTTCCCTTTTCGGTGATGATCGCCTGTGCGGCATCGAGGAAACGCTGAACCCGTTGCTCGGCACGGAGTTTGGCCGTCTTGATTGACCGCTCGACCGCTCGCTGCTTCCATGCGGGCTCGTCGTTGGTGTCGGTCATGGTCGCCCTCCTGCTTCTGTGGGGAGCGTCCCGATCAGGCAATGCATAACGGCAGTCTAACCATATGGGGAGCGGCATTAGCGCATTACCGGGGTGATGTCCATCTCGACTTCGATACAGTACTCTCTGATTGAGAGAACATCATTCTCCCGAGAGGTGGAAGCATGCTCCTGGAGTTGGACTCCGATCAGCAGCTGTGGCAGAAGACGGTCGCCGACTTCCTGGCCAAGCAATGTCCGGCGACGTGGGTCAGACAGGTTGCCGAGGGCGAGGCCCAGCCGGACGGCCTGTGGCAAGGCATTGTGACGCAAGGCTGGACCGAACTCGCCGAATCAGGCGAAACGGTCGAATTGGTCATCGCGCTGGAGGAACTCGGGCGCGCGGCCGATCCGACGCCGTATCTCGCGACGATGACGCAGTTCGCACCGCTGGCCGGTCCGGGTGCGGACACGACGGTCGCCGGCGCCGGCGCGTTCGACGGGGTGAGCGCCACCCGCAGCGGTGATCACTGGGTACTCGACGGCGTGGCGCGTTCGGTACTCGACGGGGACAGGGCCGGCCGGATCGCGGTGGTCACCGGCGCGGGCGTGTTCATCGTCGACGCCGATCAGGTGACGGCCAGGCGCGTGCCGGTCTTCGATCCGCTTCTGCACGTGGCGGATCTGAGCTTCGCCGGAGTCCGCGTCGCCGACGACCGCAGGGTGTGCGCCGACGTCGAATCCGCCCGGCACCGGGCACTTGTCGGGCTGGCGGCCACGATAGTGGGTGCCTGTCAACGGATTCTGGATCTGACCCTCGAACACGTGTGCTCGCGTAAGCAATTCGGGGTGGCCATCGGTAGTTTTCAGGCCGTCAAACACAAGGCCGCCGACATGCATGTGGCGATCGAACGGGCGCGGGCGCTGACACACTTCGCCGCGCTGTCGATCGCCGCCGGCTCGCCGGAGGCCCGGTTGGCCGCGTCGATGGCCAAGGCCGCTGCCGGTGAGTGTCAGTCGCTGGTGTTCCGCAACGGGTATCAACTGTTCGGGGCCATGGGCTACACGTGGGAGAACGATCTGCAGTTCGCCCTCAAACGGGCCAAGGCCGCCGACCTGCTGTTCGGCGGCGCCGACCACCATCGCGCACTCATCACGGAGGGGTACCGTGCAACTCACCTTTGACGCCGACATCGAGGAGTTCCGGCAGGAATTCGCCGCATTCCTCGACGCCGAACTGCCGGCCGAGGCCGACGCCGCCGAACGGGCCCGCTCGAGTGCGGACATCCCCGAATGGGCACGCGCCTGGCAGCGAAAGCAATTCGACGCCGGCTGGTTGCTGCCGGGAAATCCGCCCGAATTCGGCGGGCGGAATGCGGGAATCGTCGAACAATTTGTTCATCTGCAGGAGCTGTCCGCTCGTCGCATCTATCACAGCTATAACCCCCAAGGGCTGGGCATCATCGCCGCGTCCCTGCTCACCTTCGGCACACCGGAGCAGAAGCAACGCTGGGCGGTGCCGATCCTGCGCGCCGAGATCACCGCGTCGCTGGGAATGAGCGAGCCCGGAGCGGGCTCGGATCTGGCCGGGCTGCGCACCACGGCCCGTCTCGACGGCGACCATTTCGTGGTCAACGGGCAGAAGGTGTGGACCTCCGGCGCCCACCACGCCGACGTGTTGCTGACCTTCGTCCGCACCGATCCTGAGGCTCCCAAACACAAGGGGATCAGCGTGGTGCTGATACCCACCGACACGCCCGGGGTGACCCGGCGACCCTTCGGATCCATCGCCTCCCGCGACGATCACGACTTCAACGAGGTGTTCTTCGACGAGGTGCGGGTGCCTGCCGAGAACCTCGTGGGCAAGCTCAACGACGGCTGGACCGTGGCCAACGGTTCGCTCGGACACGAACGAACCCTGTTGTGGCTCAGCTTCGCCGACCGTCTCGACGACCTGCTGCGCGACTTCCGGCCGAACACGGTCCTGGACAACGATCGCTACGCGTCGCTGGTGATGGACTCGTACGCGCTGCGGCTGCTGGGGTCCAAAGCGCTGGCCCGGGCTGCTCGGGGCGAGCAGGACACGCCGTCGCTGTCGGTGCTCAAACTGCTCGGTTCCGAGGCGGTACAGCGAGCGACCGAACATGCCTTCAGCGCTGCCGGCGGCGACGGACTGGTGCATCCGGCGACGACGGCGCCGTACTGCCACATGGACCTCGAACAGTTCTACGCGAGCTGGTTCGAGCGGTACGCGCGCAGCTTCGGCTTCACCATCGCCGGCGGTACCTCGGAGATCCAGCGCAATGTGATCGCCGAGCGGGTCCTGGGCATGCCACGCCGATGATCGCCATGGCCGAGAGGCCGCGCCGAAAGTGTCCAGGGACCTCCGCCGAAAATGGTCGGACAGATATGCCGAAAAGGTATCTCAGACGCTTTCGAGATTGTACTCTCAATTGCGAGAACGGCATTTCCGCCGGTGTTGACGACAGCTTTGCGTCGGCACTCTCGAGACTGTCCGACGGCGTGGCCGTCGTCTTTGGAGAAGGGAACGCTTCATGCGTCAAACAAAGTTGAGCCGGGCGCTGACCGCGTGTTGTGCGGCCGCCGTCGTGATCGGCGTCGTGGCGGGTTGTGGCGACGACGACGATTCGTCGGACGCCTCGTCGAGTGCCACCACCTCCGCGGTGGCAGAGAGCACCGCCGCCACCAGCAGCGCTGCCGCATCTGCCGCCGATCCCGCGGTCACCAAGGAGATCACCGACGCCTACACCACGTTCTTCAACGGCAAGACCCCGGCCGCCGACCGCACCGCGCTGATCGAGAACCCCGATGGCTTCAGCCAGGTCCTCGTCGGCATGGCCTCGGACACCCGGGCGCAGGGCACCGGTGTCACCGTCAAGGGTGTGACCCTCACCGACGACACCAACGCCGACGTCTCCTACGACCTGCTGCTCAACGGCACTCCAGTGATGCCCGACCAGACCGGCCAGGCCATCAAGGTCGACGGCAAGTGGAAGGTCGCGAGCTCGACGTTCTGCGCGCTGCTCTCCATCCAGGGCACCGGCGCCCAGATCCCCGCCTGCAGCTGATCTCGCTCCACCCGAAACACAAAGATCCTCCGTCAACTGACGGAGGATCTTTGTGTTTCGGGTGGAACTACAGATGGATGAGGCGTGGGGCGTGGGACTGCTCGCGGATCAGGGTTCCGGCCTCGCGGGTCAGGGTGCGGGAGCTGCCCAGGAGCGCGTCGAGCATGTGGACGCGGCGGATGTGGCGGTGCAGGGAGTGTTCGGCGGTGAAACCGATCCCGCCGTGCACCTGCTGGGCGTGCCGGCTGGTGATCAGGGCGGCCCGGCCGGAGGCGGCCTTGGCGAGTAGCGCACGCAGCAGCGAATCCTCGTGGGGAACAGTCGAGTCGGCCTGTAGGTCGACGGTGGTGGCGGTCAGCGCGGCCTCGGCGCCTTCGATGGCGACCAGGGTTTCGGCGAGGCGATGGCGGACCGCCTGGAACGCGGCGATCGGTTTGCCGAACTGGGTGCGGTCGAGTGCGTGGGTGCGCGCCAGCTCCAGCATGGCCCGGCTCGAACCCACCAGCCACCAGCCCAGCGCTATCCGGCCGCGGATCAGTGCGTCTTTCGGGATCGGTCCCGGATCGGCTTGCGACAGTGGAAGTTCCGGGTCAAGGGAGCTGCTGCGGACGTCGGCGGTGCGATGCCAGCGCAGCCACAGGTCACCGGTCATCGGCAGCGGATAATCGGCCGACGATCCCTGTGGTGCCAGTACGTCGTTGATGATCGAGGCGTGGGCACCGGTCTCACCGAGAAGGCGGAACACCAAAGGTATTGCGACCTCCGGGATCTCGCTGAGCATGTCCTGCCAGCCGAGATCGTCGAGGGCGGCATCGAGGGCCGGTCCGGTGTGCTCGGCCATGGTGCCGCGCAGCGCGTCGGAGAGCAGGGCGATGTCGGCGCCGTCCACTACGAGTCCTTTCCCATCATGATTCGTTACCCGTCACTGTTCTTTACCCAGGCCGAGGAGCCGGCGCGCGATGATGTTGCGCTGGATTTCGGCGGTGCCACCATAGATGGTGGCGGCCTTCGAGTACAGGTACTCCGATCGCAGCACCGGGTCGGTCCATTCGATGGCTCCGGGCACCAGGTCGCGGTAGGTGTCGAACAACTGCTGCTCGGCGGTGGACAGCAGCACCTTGTCGATGGAGGTCTCGGCGCCGACCTTGCCGGTGGCGGCGAGCGTGCGCTGGGTGATGTGCGACCGGCAGCGGGCCGTGTGCACCGCCAGATAGGCCGCGCCCAGGTCGAGATCGTCGGCCTCATCGGCCTTTCCGGCCAGACCGTCGAGAGTGGCCAGCAGGTAGGCGATGCGGTGCCAGAAACAGGTGGATCGCTCGTAGGGGAGCAGGTCCATCGCCAACTTCCAGCCGTCGCCGGGCTGCCCGAGCATCCGGTCTGCGGGGACGACGACGTCGTCGAAGTAGACCTCGGCGAACTCGTCGACGTCATGCATCGTGCGCAACGGGCGGACCGTGATACCTGGGGTGTCCATGTCGACGAAGAACGCGGTGATACCCGCATGGCCGGGGGCCGTGCGGGTGAGGAGGACGCACCGGGATGCGTACTGCGCCAGGCTGGTCCACACCTTCTGGCCATTGATGACCCAGGTGTCGCCGCGCTGCTCGGCGCGGGTCGACAGGGACGCCAGATCGCTGCCCGAGCCGGGTTCGGAGAAGCCCTGGCACCACTGTTCGGTGCCGTCGAGCAGGCGCGGCACCATCTGCGCCGCGAGCTCGGGGCGGGCGTAGGAGATCATCGTCGGTGCGAGCACCTCGATCATCGAGTAGATGCCGGGCTCGGCGAGGAAGCGGGTTGCCACTTCCTCGCCGAGGATTGCCCGCAGTACCGCCGGTCCGCCGAGGCCACCCACCTCGGTCGGCCAGCCGTACCGCATCCAGTCCGCGTCGAACAGGGCTTTTCGAACGCGGGAGAGCTGGGCTACCTGCGCGTCAAACGAGTGATCGTTTCCTGGGCTCAGATCGTGGGTGTCGAGCCAGGAGACGAGTTTGGCGCGGAACTCGTCGGGGGCGAGCTGCATGGTCGTTCCTCGAATCAGGGGTGGTGCGTCAGGTTGTCGTGTCACCGGACCCTTCGTGACCCTCGCTCCTTCGTCGCTTCGGCCTCAGGGATCAAGATGTGTGGTCGCGGGTGGGTGGGTTCTAGATGTGTGGTCGCGGTTGACCTTCTTGATCCCTGAGGGCTGTCGCGCGAGCTTGCGAGCCGACAGCGTCTCGAAGGGTCCGGTGACGTCGGGCTCATGACTCAGGTGGCTGAGCTGAGGTCGACGACGTGGGGGCGGCCGGAGTTGTGTTCGCCGTTGCGGCGGATGAAGGTCATCGCGCGGGTGGCCAGACGCCAGCCGTCGTCGGTGCGGCGGTAGGTGTCGCTGTAGTAGCCGATGCGGATGTCGGTCTGGGTGTGGTCGACGAACTGCAAGGGCTGGGTTCCGGTGGCGTCGTTGATGCTTCCGTCCGCGTCGGGTTCGCCGAACTCGATGAACGGGGCGCCCGTCATGAACAGGCCCTTAGGAGCCACGGTCACGAGGGCGGGGAACTGGTCGAGCGGATACACGTCACCGAAGGCACTGTAGGTGCCGTCGGGAGTGAACACCGAGACCACGCCTTCCACATCGCATTTGGTCATCGTCACGGCGTATTTGGCCAGGAGTTGCCCGATCTCGACGATGTCGTCGGTCCTGTCACTTGTTGACATATGTCTGTCCTCCCTTCATGACGAAACGAACATCCTGGGTGACGGTCATGTCGTCGAGCGGATTGCCGGGAACGGCGATGATGTCGGCCAGCAGCCCCTCGGCGAGCCGGCCGCGGTCGGTGACCTGGATGAGTTCGGCCGCCACGACGGTGGCCGCACGCAGCACGGCCGCATTCGACATCCCGCGTGAGACGAGCGCGACGAGTTCGTCGGCGTTCTTGCCGTGCGGGATCGCCGGTGCGTCGGTGCCGACCGCGATCTTGACCCCGGCGTCGTAGGCCTTCTTCACCGAGATACGGGCCTTGGGGAACATCTCCGCGGCCTTGGCCTGCAGTTCGGGAGCGGCGTGCGAGGTGTCCATCGCGTCGGCCAGCCGGGTGGTGGGCACCAGGAACGTGTCGTTGTCCACCAGCATCTGAATCGCCTCGTCGTCCATGAGGAAGCCGTGCTCGATGCAGTCGATGCCGGCTTTCACGGCCTGTTTGACGGCCTCGGCACCGTGGGTGTGCGAGGCCACCCGCAGCCCGCGGCGATGGGCCTCGTCGACGATGGCGCACAGCTCGTCGAACGAATAGTGCTGGGCGCCAGGTGATCCGGTGAGCGACATGACTCCGCCGGAGACGCACACCTTGATGAGCTGCGCACCGTACTTGATTTGGTAGCGCACCGCCTTGCGGACCTCGTCGACACCGTTGGCGATGCCCTCCTCGAGGGTGAGTTCCATCATCCCCGGTGCGAAGGCGGCGAACATCGTCGGATCGAGGTGACCCCCGGTGGGGGTGATCGCATGCCCGGCGGGCACGATGCGGGGTCCGTCGATCCAGCCCTTGTCGATGGCCTTGCCGAGCGCCACGTCGAGCAGGTAGCCGCCGGTCTTGACGAACAGGCCGAGGTTGCGGACCGTGGTGAATCCGGCGCGCAGGGTGCGCCGGGAATTGCCGACGGCCCGCAGGATGCGGGTGGGCGGATCGTCCTGGACCGACGACATGGGCGGACGCTCACCGCGCCCGCCCATGAGGAGGTTGACCTCCATGTCCATCAGTCCGGGCAGCAGGATGTTGTCCCCGAGGTCGATGACCTCATCGGAATCGCCCGCGGGGACACCGTCGTTGACGCCGACGATGCGATCGCCGTCGACGCGGAGCACCGCTGGGGTGACCAGGGTGCCCGCGTCGACGTCGATCAGGCCGGCGGCCTTGATGATGAGCATCTGTCTGTGTCCTTCTCAGACTGTGGCACTTCAGACGACAGGTTCGTAGACCAATTCGGCCCAGGCCGCACCCGAGTCGGGCACCCGCGGCTGCTTCCACACCTCGACGGGGAAGGACACCATGATCAGTGACTGCATCAGGTGCACGAGCTTGCGCACATCCTCGGGCAGATCCCGCAGGTCGAACTGGTCGCCGTAGTCCATGACGTCGGCCAGGCGCGGGAACGCGGCGTCGTAGAACGCCTGCATCTCCGGCATCGTGGAGGCCAGCCGCTTGGCGTAGCGTTCCTGTTCGGTTTCCAGCGCCCAGTCGGCGAAGGGCTCGAGATCGGCGAATTCAGCCGGCAACACTGGCATTGCGGTACTCCTCAACGTGATCGACGGCCATCTTGTGCAGGTGGCGCAGAAGGATTTCCTGGTCGCAGAGCGGGAACTCGGTGACTGTCCGGGTTTCCAGCATCTTCTGGGTGGCCTCCAGGGTGTTGGCGTCCTGGAGTGCGTACTCCTTGACCGTGACGGCGGCCAGTTCCTGGGCGAGGCGCTCG
>WBZQ01000148.1_pt1 | contig 64473 bp, 62 predicted proteins | sample 5204251 | NCBI WGS metagenome assembly WBZQ01 (sample SAMN12412402, study PRJNA552823) | activated sludge metagenome | isolation source: activated sludge from nitrification reactor of wastewater treatment plant... | place: USA: Virginia | collected 2017-09
CGTCCGCGGCCGACAGGTGCGACGGGAACGCCGCGGCGCCTACCGCGCAGTGGTGCAACTTCGGTAACGGGCCGAGGTCGATCTCGCATCGCCCCCGAGTGCAACAACTCGTGCCTGGCACCAGGCGTTGCACAGGGTTGTGTCACCGACGTCAACTCCGCGCGAAAACGGTGACGCAACTGCGCGGCTTTCGCGATTCGTGACGCAGGCAAGCGGAAGTGGGCACAGAGCGCCCGCGGTCAGCCGATCGCCACCATCCGCTCGATCGCCAACCGGGCCCGGTCGGCGAGCTCCTTCGGCACGCGCACCTCGTGCGTCAGGTTGCGCAGGCTGTCGCGCAGCTTCGGCAGCGTGATCATCTTCATGTACTTGCAGATGGCCTTCTCCGAGACGGTCTCGAAGCGCTTGCCGGGCACGTCCTTATGCAGGCGGTGCAGGATGCCGTTCTCGGTGGCCACGAGGAACGTGTCGGCCGGCGAGCGGCGCGCGAAGTGCACCATGCCCTCGGTCGACAGGATGTGGGTCCTGCCGTCGGCGAACGCCATGCACTTGCTGGCACAGCCGCACTCCGGGTGCACCAGCAGCTCGGCATCGGGGTTCTTCGCCCGTGCGTCGTCAATGTCGTCGGGGTGTATAGCGGCATGCACGTGGCACTCACCGAGCCACTTGGTCAGCGCCCGGCCGGTGACACGTTCCACCCACAGCCCGAGGAACTGGTCGGGCAGGAACAGGATCTCCCGGTCGGCGGGAATCGCCTCGATCACAGCCTTGGCGTTGCCGCTGGTGCAGCAGTAGTCGCTCTCGGCCTTCACCTCGGCCGTGGTGTTGACGTAGCTCACGACCACCGCACCGGGGTGATCGGCCTTCCAGGCGCGCAGCTGGTCGGCGGTGATGGAGTCGGCGAGCGAACAGCCGGCATCGAGGTCCGGCAGCAGCACGGTCTTGTCGGGCGAGAGGATGCTCGCGGTCTCGGCCATGAAGTGCACACCGCAGAACACGATGACGTCGGCGTCGGTGGCCGCCGCCTCACGCGCCAGGCCCAGCGAGTCGCCGACGTAGTCGGCGACGTCCTGCACCTCGGGCACCTGGTAGTTGTGTGCGAGGAGCACGGCGCCGCGCTCCTGCGCCAGCGCACGGATCTCCTCCTGCATCGAGGTGATCTGCTGCGTGGTCATCGGACCTCCAGGGAGACGTCGAGCCAGGGTGCGGAGTGGGTGATCGCGCCGATCGAGATCACGTCGACGCCGGTCTCGGCGACGGCGCGCACGTTCGCGAGGGTGATGCCGCCTGAGGCCTCCACCTCGGCGCGCCCGTCGACCACCGCCACGGCTGCCCGCATGCGCTCGGGCGACATGTTGTCGAGCATGATCCGCTGTGCGCCAGCCGCGAGCGCCTCGGCCAGCTGGTCCTCGCGCTCCACCTCGACGGTGAGGTTGAGATCGGGGAACGCGGCACGTGCGGCCTCCACGGCGGCGCGCACGCCGCCGGCGATGCGCAGATGGTTGTCCTTGATGAGCACTGCGTCGTAGAGCCCGACGCGGTGGTTCACCCCGCCGCCGCACACCACCGCGTGCTTGTCGAGTGCGCGCAGCCCCGGCAGCGTCTTGCGGGTGTCGAGGATGCGTGCACCGGTCCCGGCGACGCGATCGACGTAGGCGCGGGTGGCGGTGGCGACCCCACACAGGTGACCCAGGATGTTCAGCGCGGCGCGCTCACCGGCGAGCACGGCGCGCGCGGGGCCGGTGATGTGTGCGAGCTCGAGTGGCGGGCGCTCGATGGTGTCGCCGTCGTTGGCCACCAGGGTCACCGTCACCGCCGGGTCGACGTGCCGGAACACCGTGGGAATGACGTCCAGGCCGGCGACCACGCCGGGGGCCTTCGCGACGATGACTGCAGTGCACTGCTCCTCAGCGGGGATGGTGGCGATACTGGTCACATCGCCGGTGCCGAGGTCTTCCTGCAGCGCCAGCGCGACGATCGCGTCGATCTGTTCCGCAGCTACTGCCATGTCTCGAGCGTTGGCTCCTGCCCTCGACGCTGCACCACGTGGGCGACGAACGCCTCGTCCTCGAAGGGGAAGTCGGCGCGGAAATGCACCCCGCGGCTCTCGCGCCGGGTCAGCGCCGCTTCGGCGATGAGGCGCACCACGGTGTGGGGCGCCTCCAGCAGCTCCTCCAGCCCGTGGCCGTCGCGGATGAGCCCGGCGTCGCGCCACAGCGCCTCCCGCAGGGACTCGTCCGGCGGGGGCTCGGCTGGCCCGAGCTCCGGGGCGGTCGCCGGCACGTTCACCGGTGGCAGCTGCACAGCGTCGATGGCAGCACGCCGGCCGAACACCAGGCACTCGAGCAGCGAGTTGGATGCCAGGCGATTGGCGCCGTGCACGCCGGTGGCCGCGCACTCGCCGGCGGCGTAGAGGCGCTCGATGTCGGTGCGTCCCTCCAGATCGGTCACCACGCCACCGATGAAGTAGTGCGCCGCCGGGGAAACCGGGATCGGGGTGCTGGCGGGGTTGAAGCCGGACTCGCGCACGATCGAGTCCATCAGCCCCGAGAAACGGTCGCGATTGATGCTGCGCAGGTCCAGTGTGACGGTGCCGGCCTGGGCGTCGATCGCCCGGGCCACCACGTCACGGGGCGCGAGCTCGTCGATGAAGCGGTCGCCGTGGTCGTCCAGCAACACGGCGCCGGCGCCCCGCAGGGCCTCGGTCAGCAGCAGCGACGTGCCCGCCAGCGCGGTGGGGTGAAACTGGGTGAACTCCATGTCGGCCACGGCCGCACCGGACTTGTAGGCGGCGGCGATGCCTCCGCCCACGGCCGCGGGTGCGTTGGTGGTGCGCGACCACAGCGACGCCGCACCGCCGGTGGCGAGGATGGTCGCCCGGCCGGCGATGGCCCCGGCGTCGCTCAGCACGCCGATGCACTCGCCACCCTCGACCCACAGGCCACGCACCCGGATGCCGGTGAGGATCTCGATGCGTGGGTGGGCCATGACCTGCGCCGCCAGCGATCGCGCCACGTGCTCGCCTGTCGCCGCACCGCCGGCGTGCACGATGCGGTTGCGCGAGTGCCCGCCCTCCAGGCCGAGGTCGTCCTCGAACGGCACGCCGATGGCCACCAGATCCTGGATGCGGGCCGGCGCCTCGTTCACGAGCATATGCACTGCGCTGGGGCGGCAGAGGCCGCGCCCGGCGACGTAGGTGTCCTGCTCATGCAGCTCAGGGTCATCGTCCGGTCCGATGGCGGCGGCGATCCCGCCCTGGGCGCGGGAGCTGTTGGTGCGCTCCACCGGTCCGGCGCTGATCAGCAGCACCTCGGTCTCGCTGGCCGCGGTGAGCGCCGCCTGCAGCCCGGCGATCCCGGACCCGACGACGATGAGCGGGTTGGCCGGCGACTTGCCTGGGGCGTCTGCGGCGGCTAGTTTACGACTACGAGGCGAAAACATGTTGCAGAGTGTAGCAGACAAGCAATTCCCGGCACCAAGCCACATCCTGCGGGCGGTGGTCTTCCAGGTGCGCGAGGGCCGGTTGAAGGTCCTGTCCTGGCAGCGGCGCGAAGGCGCCCAGGCCGGCCTGTGGACCCTGCCAGGCGGCTACTTCGCGCCCGGCCAGAGCTTGGAGGCCTCCATCCTGCGCCACCTCGCCTCGAAAGTCGACGTGCGTGAGGTGTCGCATCTGGAGCAGCTCGGCTCGTGGAGCGATCCTGCGCGTCCGGTGGCCGAATGGCAGGTGCTGACCGCGTATCTGGGGCTCGTGGCCAGCGACCTCGACCCGGCGCTGCCGACCGACACCGCCTGGCACCCCGTGGATGCCCACCCGCCGTTCGCATTCGATCACGCTGCCATCGTGGAGCAGGCGCGCGAGCGGCTGCGGGCGAAGCTCTCGTACACCAACATCGGCTTCGCGCTCGCGCCGCCCACCTTCACCATCTCGGAGCTGCGCGACATCTATCGCGCGGCGCTCGGGCATCCGGTATCGGCGACCAACCTTCAGCGGGTGCTCGTACGTCGGGGCGAGCTGGTGCCCACCGGCGCGACGCGCCCCTCCGGATCCACGGGTGGGCGACCGGCCGCCGAGTTTCGGTTCCGCGCCCCCACACTCGAGGTCACCGACCAGTTCGCCGTGCTGCGGCCGCCTCGCGGTACCGACCCCGAGTGACCGCCGTCAGCGGCCGGTGGGCTGGAACTTCGCCGCCGGAGGGCCGTGCGGGCGCAACTCGGCCGCTGCCAGCAATCCTGCGCCGGCCAGCAGGCTGAGCACCGCCGCCAGCACCGCCCACACCGAGCGCTCCTCGAGACGCTGCACCGAGGCCAGCGATGCGCCGATGTCCTTGTACACCTGCGAGACGTCGGCCGTGGAGGTCGATTGGGTGAAGACGCCGCCGGTGGTGTTGGCCACGGCCGTCAGCGTCTCCACCGGCGTCAGACCGCCACCGGCGCTGGTGTCCTGACCGATCTGGACCGTGTAGACGGGGACGTGCAGCTGCTGGGCGCGCCGGGCGGCGTCCTGCGGATCGGATCCCACCGAGTTGGCCCCGTCCGTCAAGAGCAGGATGCGTGCCGCCGACGGCTCGCCCGGCGCGGGCGTGGTGGCCAGCGCGCCGGACGCCTGGATCGACTGCAGCGAGGTCTGGATCGCATCCCCGATCGCGGTGCCGACACCGATCGGCAGGTTCTTGAGCGCGTCCGTGACCGCGGCACGGTCGGTGGTCGGCGTCACACGTACGCGTGCGCCGTTGTCGAAGGTCACGAAGCCGATGGCCGCGTCCTTCGGGGCCGCGTCCAGGAAGCGTTTGGCGGCCTCGACCCCGGCACCAAGGCGCGAGGGCGTGACGTCGGTCTTCTGCATCGACTTGGAGGTGTCGATCGCGAGCACCACGGTGCTGCGCTTCTCCTTCCCCTTCACGGTCACGGAGGGACGGGCCATGGCGACGATGCCGGCCGCCGCGGCCAGCAGCCCGCACAGCACGGCGGCGGTGCGCAGGGCGGCGACCCGCCGCGGGAACGAGATGTCGAGCACGTTGGGGTCGGCATACGCGGCACGTGCCCGGCGTCGATCGCGGTTCCACAGCACGAGGCCCACGAGCGCAAGGGGCAGCAGGGCCAGCGCCCACAACCAGTGGGGGCTCTTCCAGGTCACGGCAGCCTCGATCCGAAACGCCAGGCGGTGAGTCCCGCCATCAGCAGCAGGAGCACGCCGATGCCGGCAGGCCAGGAGGTGGCCTCGTCCTTGACGGTCACGGTGCCGATCACCGATCCGAGCCGCTCGTAGATGGAGGAGAGCTTGTTGGCGTCGCTGGTCGTGAACGCCTTGCCGCCGGTGGTCGTCGCGATCGCCTCCAGCGCCTGCGGATTGGGCGGCACCGGCTTGCCGTTGGGCAGCACACCGTCGGCCGAGCCGAGCGCGACGGTCGCAACCGGCACGCCGGCCTCCTTGGCCGCCGCGGCACCGAGCTCGTTGGGCCGGCCGGTCTGCGTCTCGCCGTCGGACAGCAGCACGATGCGCGCCCCCTCGAGCTTCTGCTCGGCACCCACGACCGAGCGCATCGCGTCCAGCGATGTGAACAGCGCTTCGCCGATGGCGGTGGAACCGTCGGCCTGGAGCGTCTCGACGGCGCTGCGGAAGGCCTCGCGATCCGTGGTCGGGGACTGCAGGAGCGTGGCGGTGCCCGAAAACGCGACGAGCCCCAGGCGGTACTGGCGCGGGACCTTCTCGGCAAAGGCGATGGCGGCATCCTGCGCGGCGCGCAACCGGTAGGGCCGCACGTCCTCGGCGGCCATCGAGCCGGAGGTGTCGATCGCAAGAATGATCGTGGCCTGCTCGCGCGGCACCTGGCGGTTGGCCTCGGGGCGAGCCAGCGCGAACAGGAAGCTGGCGAGGGAGAGGAGCGCGAGTGCCACCGGGATGTAGGTGCGCCGCCGCCGTGGCCCCGCCGCGGCGAGCAGCACGTCGACGTCCGAGAACGGCACGGCGTTGCGCGCAGCCCGACGGCGGAAGATCGCGTAGGCGGTCAGGCCGATCGGGATGAGTGCGAGCGACGCGAGCGCGAGGGGCCACTTGAAGGTCACATCGCCCTCCGGGCCGGACGGTGGCCGGCGATCGCCCGGGCGAGTGGCACCACCCAGTCGCCGTCGGTGGACGCGACCATGTGCCGGGCGTTGACGCGCCGGAACATGGCCAGGCGGTCACCATCGCGTTCGGCCGACAGCGCCGCGAACCGCTCGCGGAACTTCGGGTCGGCGGTGTCGACCATCACGCGCCGCCCGCTCTCCACGTCCCGGAGCCTGATGGGACCCATCACGGGCAGGTCGCGCTCACGCGGATCACGCACCTCCACCAGCATCAGCTCATGCCGACGGCCCAGTGCGCCCAGCGCCTGCTCAAGACCCGGCTGCATCGGAAAGTCCGAGAGGATGACCACCAGGCCGCGGTGCTTGAGCACGCGTCCCAGGTTGCGCACGGCCTCGGCGAGGTCCATGCGCACACCGGTCTGCAGGGGTGCGAGCCCGTCGAGCGTCGCCAGCGACGTGACCAGTCCGCGGCGGTCGCCGCGCGGGGGCATGACGACGTCCAGCTTGCCGGTCTGGCTGACCGCCAGTCCCAGCCGGTCGCCACGCTTTCGCAGCACCACGCCCAACCCGGCCAGGACTTCGCGGGCGAGGTCGAGCTTGGTGGTGCGCACGGTGCCGAAGGCCATCGACGCGGAGGCGTCGACGAGCGCCCATGCGGTCAGGACGGGCTCGAGCTCGGGCACACGCACCATGGGTTCGCCGGTGCGCGCCGTCAGCGGCCAGTCGAGCCAGCGCACGTCGTCACCCGGCTCGTATGGCCGCGTGACCGTGTAGTCGGCTCCGGGCCCCGGTCGCCGGCCACGGCGCTCACCTTGCAGCAGCCCGTCGAGCCGGCGCGAGATGCGCAGCTCGACTCGGCGCAGGATGGCCTCAGGCGACTGAACGACCGGTTCCAAGTTCCACCTGTGGCTGCGGGATCGAATCGAGGATGGCGTCGAGCACCTGGTCGGGGCTGACGTCTGCGGCCAGCGCCTCGTAACTGAGGATGACGCGGTGGCGCAGACAGTCGAGGTACAGGGAGTGGATGTCCTCGGGCAGCACGTAGTTGCGTCCGCGCATGACCGCGAGGGCCTTCGCGCCACGCACGAGCGACAGCGACGCGCGCGGCGAGGCGCCCAGATCGAGGTAGGGCTTCAGGTTCGCGAGGTTCTCGCGGGCCGGCTCACGTGTGGCGGTCACGAGGCGCACCGCGTATGCGCGCACGCGGTGGTCGACGAACACCGAGTCGGTGAGCTCTTGCAGCCGGACGATCTCGTCGGCGCTCATGAGCGTGCGCACCTGGGGCGGGGCGGCGGTCATGCGTCGCACGATCTCCTCCTCGTCGTCCTGGTTGGGGTAGCCCACCACGAGCTTCATGGCGAACCGGTCGAGCTGGGCCTCCGGCAGTGCGTAGACGCCTTCGCTCTCGATCGGATTCTGGGTGGCGAGCACGAAGAACGGCCTCGGCACCGGGTGGGTTTCGCCGGCGATGGACGCGTGGCCCTCCGCCATCACCTCGAGCAGCGCCGACTGGACCTTGGCCGGGGCACGGTTCACCTCGTCGGCCAGGACGAAGTTCGCGAACACCGGGCCAAGGCGGGTTGTGAAGTTGCCCTGGCGATCGAGCACCTGTCCACCGACGACGTCGGAAGGCACGAGGTCGGGCGTGAACTGGATGCGGGCGAAGTCGCCGCCGCCGACACGGGCAACGGTCTCCAGCGTCAGCGTCTTGGCCAGCCCGGGCACGCCCTCCAGCAGCACGTGTCCGCGCGACAGGACGGCCACGATGACGCGGTCGAGCAGGCGGTCCTGCCCCACGATGACGCGCCGCAACTCGTACAGCACCGTCTCCAGACGCTCACGTGGCGTCTGCTCCTCGGGTACGGGTGCGGGTGTTGGCTCGAACATCGGGCGGGTTCCTTTCGGGGTGGCGCTGGCTACTTGACGCGCGCGAGCATGGCGCGCACGCGGGTGGCGGGAACGGCGAAGGCGATGCCGACGTTGCCGTTGACCGGGCTGCGGATGGACGTGGGGATGCCGATCAGCTGCCCCTGCAGGTTGAACAGGCCGCCGCCCGAGTTGCCGGGATTCACCGGTGCGTCGAACTGGATGAGCGGGCGGCCGTCGTCGTTGCGGTAGGCGCTCACGACGCCGGAGGTCACGGTGTTCTGCAGGCCGAACGGGCTGCCGATGGCGAAGACGGTCTCACCGGACGGCGGGGGGCCAGCGGTGTCTTCCACCAACGTCACGCCCGTGCCAAGGGAGGACGCGGGCCGCAGGATCGCGAGGTCCTCGGCGGCATCGGCCGCCACGACCTCGGCCGGAATGCTCTGCCCCGAGGCGGTGATGACCTCGACCCGGCCGGGCTGCGCCCCGTCGATCACATGGTTGTTGGTCACGATCAGTCCGCTCGGCTGCAGCACCACGCCGCTGCCTTGGCTGCCGCCGAAGCCGGTGTTCACCCGCACCTCCACGACCGAGGTCTGCACAGCGCGGATCGCGCTCTCCAATGCGCCCTCGGTGGCGATGGGACGGTTGGTCGTCTGTACGGCCGTGGTCGGGGGCGGCTCGTCGCCGCCGATCAGCCGCGCCGAACCCGCGCCGACGAGTGCGGATGTCAGCACGACGGCGGCCCACATCGCGGCGCCCGGCCGACGGGCGCCTCGGCGCGGTTGGGCCGCAGCGGCGGGCGGGGTGGTGCGAGCACCCCGGTGTGGCGGTGACAGCTGCGCGGTCTCCTGGCTGGGGGGCAGCTCACGGGTGGGCGGCAGCTGCCGCGTGGGCAGCTCGGGAAGCTGGTGGGCCTCACGGGTGGGGGGCTCGTCCGGCCGTCCCGGGAGCGGGGGCAGACCGCCCGTGTCGGCGTCGGGGCGGGCAGCGAGTGGTGGCAGTTCGTTCGGCACGGATGAAGTTGTATCGCGAATCCCGCGAAACTGGATTGTCGCTTGCTTAAGGCGGGCTAAGAAGTCCCTGAGCGCCGCCGCCTGGCAGCCCGGATCTCGTCGAGGTGAATCGCCAGCTCATCGGCGAGCTGCGCGCGGTGTGCCGCCCGCGACGCCTTGATGCGGGCACGGTCCAATCGCGCGAGCGTGTCGGGGTCGGGATCGACCATTTCGGCCGCCGCCGCCTCGAGTTCCGCGAGCCGCTCCGCCAGCGTCCGCACGCGCTGCCATTCGGCGTCGGCCATGGTTCGAGGTGTGGGAAGGGCAGGCCGCTCGTCGGTCATCCGGACGCAGGATAGAGCGGTAGGCTCTTGCGCGTGTCGCGCCGCCAGTTCACCCTCATGCGCCACGGCCAGAGCACCTACAACGCCACCGGTCTGGTGAACGGCGATCCGTCCGTGCCGGTATACCTGACCGAGCTGGGACGTGAGCAGGCCGCCAGTGCGGGCGCGACGCTCGTCGGGCGAGACTTCGATCTGGCGATCCACACGCGCTTCCCGCGGACTGCCGAGACCCTCGCGATCGTGCTCGACGGACGCAACGTCCCGATCGCGGTGTACGCGCAGCTCGATGACGTCCATCTGGGCATCTTCGAGAGCCGCCCCGTGGCCGAGTACCGGGCGTGGCGCCATGCCCACACGCCGAATGATCCGCCGCCTGGTGAGGGCGAGAGCCGCGTCGACGTGCTCTACCGCTACCTCGGTGGGTTCGAGCGCATGGTGGCCGAGGACGCCACGCGCATCATCGCCTGCCTGCACGACGTGCCGATCCGGTTTCTGCAGAACGCGGCGCTTGGCGCCGATCCACTCGACGGTCCGGTGAAGGACGTCGACAACGCCGAGCTGTGGCACATCGACGACGTCGAGATGGAGCGTGCGCTGGCGGTCGTCCGCGACCGGCTGGGGATGTAGGAGCTAGTCGTCCTCGACGGTTGACTGCCGGTCGCCGCCGGCCTCGACCGCCTCGAGGGCTCCGCCGCCACCGGGGCTGTCGCCGTTCGCGGTGCCGTCCTGCACGTCGGGCGTCGTGACGCGGCGGCGGCGGCGACGGCGACGACGCTTGCGGGGGGCCGCGGCGGTCACCTCCTCGCCGGGTGCGGCGGTCTCGGCGGTCTCGTCCCCGTCCGCGTCGTCGCCCTCGTCGGCAGGGGCGGGCCCGTCGAGCGCATCCGGCGTGGCGCCGTTCATTCCGTCCACCGCAGCCGTCGAAAGTCGGCGGCGCCGGCGGCGGCGGCGCGAGCGGCTCTCGCCCTCGTCGGCGACGCCGACGACGCTCGCGTCGGGCAGCCGGGGCGCGCGGGCCCGCTGGGCGTTCCAGGCCTTGGTGCCCGACAGTGCGCGCTGAGCCATGGCCCCGACCGCCGCCCGCAACGAGCGGATCGCGTCGGGAGTGGACCAGTCGATCGAATCGAGATAGGCGCGCAGTCCGGCCCAGCCGCCGCAGGCCGCCGCACCCCGTGCGCACATGCGCAGGTGCTCGGCGCGTGAGGGCACGTCGCCAGGGCCGAGCATCAGCACCAGACGGGCGGCCTGGCCCAAGCGCAGCTTGGGGGGCTCAGGGCCGGGCTCGGGGTCGGGGGCGCTGCCGCCTGCCGCGCGCAGCCACGTCGCGATGAGCGCCGGCTCGCCGCCGTTGCCGATGATGTGGCGCGCCTCCCAGGCGGCGATGCGGTGGAGCTCCTGGTTGCGGCCCGGGCGCAAGTCGGCGAGCGAGCGCGACACGTCCCAGGCCCAGGCCGGTGCCCAGCTGGAGGCTTCGTCCAGGGCCGACCAGCGGCGGCGCCGTTCGCTGGAACGCGCCAGCTGATCCAGTGCCGCGATGCGATCCCACTTCCCGGCCTTGTCGACGTGCCACCACAGGCTGCGCAGCCGTTCGCGGGTGGTCATGCGCAACCGGTCGAGCACCGCGCGCGGAACGTCCACGGGCAACCCGGTACGCACGTCCGGCTGCACCAGGATGGCGGTGGCCCAGGCGCGCCAGATCGGTTGGTCGGCACCCTCGGCGGTGCGGCGCGCAACCACGCCGGTGAGCGCCCACCAGGCCAGCGCCGCCTGCTCGCCGACGCCGGTGGTGATGGCGTCCACCAGCTCGCTGACGGTGATCTCCTTGCCGGCGGCGGCAACCCAATCCTCCAGCGCGCCGCGCGGCAGCACTCCGGGGTCGGCGCCGCGCCAGCCGCCGTCCTGCAGGCCGGCGGCGATGTTCGCGGGCGAGGCACCAGGGTTGACGAGCTTCGCGACGCCGCCATCCCGGTCGGCGAGGAGCTTCGCGGCCGCGGCGAGCTTGCCCGACTCCGCGGCGTCCGGCGGCCCCGCGACGCGGCCGAGGGGCTTGTACCAGCCCATGCCGTAGAGGTCGTGGCTCGTCTGCACGCCCATCGGGTCGCCGGCGGGCAGGAACTCCACCGACACCGCCTCCTTACCGGGATCCGGCCGCATGACCCGCCCCAGTCGCTGCACGAACACACGCTCCGAGGTGGTGGGTGCCAGGTGCATCACCACCGCGGCGCGGGTCTCGTCCCAACCCTCGGTCAGCAGGTCCGCATTGCACAGCACGTCGATGTCGCCCGCGCCGAACTTGGCGAGGATCCTGCCGAGCTCCTTGGCGGGCGTCTGCCCCGACACCGCCGCGGCCGCCACGTCGTGCGCGGCGAGTTCGTCCGCCAGCGCGTGGGCCTGGGCGACGGTCGCGGTGTAGGCCACGCCTGCCAGGCCGAGCGGCGCGAAGTGCTCCATCCACACGTCGGCGCACGCCTTGTGCCACAGGGCCCGATCCAGGGCCCGACCGAGGCTGGCCTGGTCGAAGTCGCCACGCACGCGTACGACGTCGGACAGGTCGACCGCCTTCTCCACCCGCAGGCTGCGCAGCGGCGCGAGGATGCCGCGCTTGATCGCCTCCAGGCGGTCGAGGGTCGCGGCGACCGGGCCCAGGACCTGCTCCACGTGGCCGGTGGTGGTGGCCGGCGTCGCCGTGAAGCCGACGAGCAGCGCGCTGGTCGCGCGGTCGAGCAGCGCACGGGTTTGGGCGCCGAGGGTGGTATGCGCCTCGTCGCAGATCACCAGACCGATCTCGTCCCAGTTCATCTCCGGCTGGTGGCGCAGGCTGGCCTGGTAGGTGGCGATGGTGATGCCGGGCTGCCCGGCGGCCTGCGGGCCGTCCATGTTGTGGGCCACGCCGGGGAAGTAGCGCACGATCGCCGCCGCCGTCTGGTCGGCGAGGTTGCGCCGCGGCACGAGCACCAGCGTCGGCACGTCGAGCGCCGCGGCGAGTGCGCAGAAGGTGATCGTCTTGCCCGAGCCGGTGGGGGCGTGAACCCAGGTGCGGGTGGCACCCATGGCCATGTGCGTGGCCAGTTCGTCGAGCGCCTCGAGCTGGTGCTCGCGCAGGGTGACACCCGGCCACGCCGACGCGGGGTCAGTGAGGGCCGATCTCAGTGCATCGATTCGCGGGCTTGCCGCGACGGATGATTCGCTCATGCGGTCAGGGGGTCCGCGCGGCTGGGATACCCGAAATCGCCGATCCGGTTTCGAGATTCCGACCGATCACACTCGGGCTGGGGTCTTCCGTGGTATGGCGACCAGGGAAGCGGAACCTCCGGGCGGCGCCCCAACGGCGCGATGGCGGGATGTTAGCAGCCAACCACGGGCGAGGACACATCCGGTCGGTGGTGCGACCCCCCGGGGCGGGTGCATCCACCGGGGCGGCTAACCTCCCACGGCATGAAGGGTGCCAACGCCACCAGGGGACTCGTCCTGGCCGTGTCGTGTCTCGTGCTCGGGTTCGTCGGCGGGTGGGCGATCGCGAACATGGGGGGCAAGACCATCGCGCTCCCCGACGCCAAGGTGGACGTCACCGTCGCGAAGGCGGCACCGAAGACGACCGAGCAGACCGACACCACCGGAGAGGCAGCGGGCGGCGCGCAACCGGCCCGTGCGGACGTGAGCGTTACCGTGCTGAACGCCAGCGGCGTCGCCGGGCGTGCCGCGCAGGTCGGCACCCAGCTGAAGGGGCTCGGTTACACGCAGGTGCAGACCGACAACGCCGCGCAGGTCACCGGCACGTCCGTGTACTACGCCGACGGCGCCAAGGCGCAGGCGACGCTGGTGGCCGGCGACCTGCAGGTGGCCGCCTCCGCACCGCTCGCAGGGTCGGCCGTCGCGGCGGCGGCGAAGGGCGCGAAGGTCGTGGTCGTCCTGGGCAAGTAGCACGCGCTACCCTGAGTGCCATGGACGTCACCGACGCGACATTCAACGACGAGGTCATCCAGCGCTCACACGAGATCCCCGTGGTGGTCGACTTCTGGGCGGCGTGGTGCGGCCCGTGCCGCCAACTCGCCCCGTTGATCGAGCAGGTCGCCGCACGCCGTGACGGCGAGGTGGTCCTCGCGAAGGTCGACATCGACGCCAACCCGGTGTTGGCGCAGCAGTACCGCATCCAGAGCATCCCCGCGGTCCGCGCGTTCAAGGGCGGTCAGGTGGTGGCCCAGTTCGACGGGCTGCAGCCGGCGCCGTCGATCGAGACGTTCTTCAACCGCGTGATCCCGTCCGCCGTCGATCGTCTGGTGGCCGCGGGCGACGAGGACTCCCTGCGTGAAGCGATCGTTCGCGACGCGGGACGGACCGACGCACGCGTCGCTCTGGCCCGCATCCTCATGCAGGAGGGGGAGCTCCAGGAGGCGCTCGAGTTCCTGCGTCCCGCCGACCATGACGTCGCGGCGCAGGGGCTGATCGCCCGCATCGAGCTCGCGGCCTCGGACAACCCCGATCTGGCGGCCGGCATGGCTGCACTGGCGCGCGACGATCGCGAAGCTGCCCTCACGCACCTGCTCGACGCGATCCGCGGCAGCGAGGGTGAGCAGCGCGACCGCGTACGTCAGTTGATGGTCGGTGTGTTCGGTGAACTCGGCGACCAGCATCCGCTGACGGTGAAGTTCCGGCGCCGGCTGGCGCAGACCCTCTACTGACGCAGTTCGGGGGGCGGCGCGCCGTCATCGGCGGCGCGGGCGGCGGCGTCGCCATCCGCTCGTGCCGCAACACCACGGGCGGCGGCACGCCGCGCGAACGCCATCGCGATCAACCCCAGGGCGATCACGACGCCGCCGAGGATCCACACGACCGGTGAGATTCCCTTGTCCGGCGTGGAGGTGTCGCCCGGGATCGCCGCCGCCGCGTCCAGCTTCTGCAGCCGGTTGACCAGGTTGATGGCGCCTGCGGCGCGGTCCTTGGCGAAGGTCGCCTTTTCTGCCTCGAACGCCGCGGCCACCTCCGACGCGAACGCGTCGACGGATACGCCGACGCTGCGCGGGGCCAGCAGGATCACCGCGTCGATCTTGTCGATGTTGCCGAGTGCGCCGGCCAGGTCGTTCCTCACCGACCTGGCGTCGCTGTCGAGGTTCGTGCCGGCGGCCGGTGCGGGGACGGCGATGAACTTCGTCGGGAAGCCCTTGGCCGCGAGATCGCTGGCGGCTGCCTCGAGCCGGGTGCGCTCGTCCGCCGTCAGCGTGGCGCCGGGGGCGGCCAGCACGTCCATCTTCTGGAGCTCCGCGACCGAGATTCCGTCGACGGCGGCCGACGCGGGCACGGAGAGCCCGCCGGCCACGAGGAGCGGAAGGAGCCAGAGGAGGAGTCGTCGCATGTGCGGAGTGTACGCAAGCCGCTTCGTGCGGCCCCCTACTTCTGGATGTGGATCGGCGTCCCCACGCCGACGAGCTGCGAGATCCGGATGATCGACGCGTTCTTGTGGCGAATGCACCCGTGGCTGGCGCGGGTGCCGATGACCCATGGCTGGCTGGTGCCGTGCATCGCGAAGCGGCCGTTGCCGCCCGCGTACTCGTTCAGCACGTTCGAGAAGCCCGTGGTGGCCATGACGACGGGGCCGAGGAACCCGTTTGCCGGAAGGTAGGCCTTTTCGGCGATGGCGAAGTCACCGTTGGGGGTGGGGGTCACCGACTTGCCGACCGCGTTGCGCGTCTTGTAGACCAGCTTGCCGTCCTTGAAGACGTAGGTCACCCGCTGGCTCTGGTCGATCAGGATCCGCATGCGCTGCTTGTGGAAGCGCAGGAAGTCGCTGCGCACCCACCCGGAGACGCCGTTGGGGCGCTTGGGCAGCAGCAGCCGCGTCCACTCGACGCCGTCCACGGTGCGCTGCTCCATCACCAGAAGGATCGTCGGTCCGCCGGTGAGCGGTGCGATCGGCTGGATGGCGGCCACGGTCTTGGCGGCGCGGTCGGGGGCGACGCGTGCCGAGACGGGTGTCAGCACACGAGCGTTCCAGGCGAGCTGCGGCGTTGGTCCGGTGATCTCGGCGGCCGATGCCCGCGCGCTGCACGCCAGCGCGATCATGGCGACGATCACCGCAAACAACCGCGCTGACCGGGAAGCGGTAAGGGATGACATCATCATGGTCATGTTGTCGACGCTAGCAGCGAATTGTTGAGCCACATCTTGGCGGGACGTAAGAATTGATCGAGATCTTCTGGACTCCGCCGGCGGCGCTGGGATGGTTCGATCGCGCCGGCGACTGGGCTGCTGACCACGGGTACCCGGCGATCGCCGCCATCGTCGCCGGTGACGGAGTCATTCCACTCTTCCCGGGCGAGACCGCCGTGGTCGCGGGCGGTAACTTCGCCGAGCAGGGAAAGCTGTGGCTGTTCGGTGTGATCGTTGCCGGATTCGTGGGCGCAATCGTGGGCGACAACATTGCCTACTGGCTCGGGCGCGCCGGCGGCGAGAGCATCCACCGCTTCTTCCGGCGCGTTGCGGGAAACGAGCGGGTGGCTGCCGCCGATCGGATGGTGCAGGACCGTGGTGCGGTGCTGGTGGCGGCCGGCCGGTTCCTGCCCGGCATCCGGCTGGCCATCAACCTCTCCTGCGGTGCCGGCAACATGAGCTGGAAGAAGTTCGTGACCTTCAACGCGCTGGGCGCGGCGGTGTGGTCGGCGCAGGCGGCGCTGCTCGGATATGCCTTCGGCACCCTGTTCGAGGAGCAGAAGTGGCTGGGCCTGTTGGTCGCGATCGGCATCGCAGTCTTGATCGGCGGGGCCGTGGCGATGTTCGAGCACCGCAAGGTGAAGCGCGTGAACGTCGCGATCGCGGCCGATCGTGACGACACCGTCAGGGACGGGCCGGTCCTGCCGATCGACGGTGGGGAGCAACCATGACCACAGTGGAACCCACGCCGCTGCACGACGCCGTCGACGCCGCGTTCGCGGCGCCCGTGGCGCTGCTCGCCCTGGGGATCCCCCTGTGCCCGTCGTGTGAGCTGTTGAAGGTCACGCTGGCCGAGATCGCGCGGTCTCGACCGGCTCTGACCGTGGTGCTGGCGTCGATGGACTCGCCCGACGACTGGGCGGCGCGTGAGACCCTGCTCTGGCCGCGTGGTATCTCGGTGAGCCGTGCGAGCATCCCGGCGATGGTGCTGGTGCAGGGGGGCGAGGTTGTTGCCAGCCGTCAGGGCGGCGGGCCGGCGTCGGTGCTCGACCGGTGGATCGCGGCAACCCTTGGCCCGGCTGCGCATCCGGTTGCCGACGGCATCAGCGCAACCGAGACCGACGCGCTGGGCGACCTTGCCGCGGCGCGCGCGCATCTGCTGGCGACCAAGGCCGCGCGCGCCGGGCTCTCCTAGCTTCGTCCGGCGCGACGGCACCAGAACTCAGGCGAACTCCGCGTTCAGCTGGGTCAGGCGCAGGTGATTGCCAGACGGGTCGCGGAAACCGGCATCGATGCCGTAGAGCTGCTCCTGCGGTTCCTCGACGAACTCCACGCCCCGTGCGCTCATCTCGGCGTGCGCCGCGCGGCAGTCGTCGGTGGTGAGGAAGACGGTGCCGGCGAAGCCCTTGGACATGAGCTCGCGCACCTGGGCGGTGGTCGCATCGTCCATCATCGGCGGACCGGGAATGGCCATGAGCACGATCGAGACGTCCGGCTGGCCCACCGGTCCCACCGTCAGCCAGCGGAAGTTGCCGAGCTCGGCCACGGTGACGTCCTGATGCACCTCCATGCCCACCTTCTCGGTGTAGAACGCCAGCGCCTCGTCCTGGTCGTGCACCCACAGCTGTGTCGTTGCGATCTTCATCTCATCCCCCTTCGGTTCGGTGACACATCATGGGGCGAGACTAGGTCGATCGATCCGCCGCGTCTTCTCGAAATGTTCGGTGTTGCGGACGCCCGTAGGCACGGAGGATGCATGCGGGCACCATCGCGCCGTCGGCGGCCGGTGGGAACGCCGCTCGGTAGGCCGTCGGCGTCACCCCGTAGGTGCGCTTGAAGCTCGTGGTGAACGATCCCAGGCTCTGCAGGCCGACCGCGAAGCAGATGTCGGCCACGGTGCGGTCGGTCATGCGCAGCAGCGCTGCTGCGCGCTCGAGCCGCCGCGTCAGCAGGTAGACGTGTGGCGACTCACCGAAAGCGCGCCGGAACTCGGTGCTGAAGTGCGCGCGCGACAGTCCGGCGGCCGCGGCCATGTCAGGGACGCCGATACGCTCGCGGTAGCGCGCGTCGGCGAGGTCCTTGCCGCGCTGGAGGTGGCGGGTCGGCGAGACAACGTGCACGCCGAAACGGTACCCCACGTGCGCTGCCGACACAGAGGTAAACGGTGTCAGACACGCGAAACCTTTGTGTCGGGCACGGGTTGACCGTCGCGCTGGCGTCGTTGGGCTCGCCCGATGATTGGGCGGCGCGTGAGACCCTGCTGTGGCCGCGCGGGATCTCGGTGACCGCGCGAGCATTCCGGCGATGGTGCTGGTCCGAGGTGGCGAAGTCGTCGCCAGTCGCCAGGGAGGGGGGCCGGCGTCGGTACTCGACCGCTGGATTGCGGGGACCCTGGGCCCGGCCGAGCATCCCGTTGCCGGCGGCATCAGCGCAACCGAGACCGACGCGCTGGGTGACCTTGCCGCGGCGCGCGCGCATCTGCTGGCGGTCAAGGCCGCGCGCGCCGGGCTCTCCTAGCGTCGCCTTCGGGGCAGCCGACACACAGAGGTAAACGGTGTCAGACACGCGAAACCTTGGTAAACGGTGTCAGACACGCGACACCTCGGTGCGGGTTAGCGAGACACGCGACACCTCGGTGCGGGTTAGCGGGCGCCCACGATGTACTCGCGCTCACCGATCGGCTGCAGCTTGCCGCTGGGGATCGGCGTGACCTCGAGCGTTCGCTTGTGCGCCAGGCTGACCGTGACGTAAAGCTCTGCCGCATCGGCCGCCGGCGTTCCCTCTGCGACCTGCGTCCACGCCGAGGCGATGGTGTCGGGATTGCATTCGTCGCGCAGCGTTGCGCCGAACGTGCGCCAGCGGAGCACAGCCCTGGGGAACGGCTGGGCGAGCTGCACGTGCACCATCACGATCGGTCCGACCTGCTCGCCGTGCAGTGGGACGGCCCTTGGCACCATGGTGATACCTGGGGCGTGCGGCGTCTGGCGGCCTGTGAGCACCGTGAGCTCGTCGGGACCGGCCACGGCGGTCACGATCGGATCGGCCCGAACGATGGCGAGCACGGCGGCCTGCTCGACGTCGCCGAGACGCGTCGGCGTCAGCGTCCGCGGCTGCGTTCCACCTGCGCACTTCGTATCGTCCGGCGGCGCCGTGTCGGACTGGTTCGATACATGTCGTGCGTAGGCGCCGGCCGCCGCGATTGCGGTGACGGCGAGTGCCATGAGCAGGACGGAGAGACGTCGGCGATCGGCCATGGTCCCCGATCGGCATCTCACAGTCCGAACTTGAATCAGGCCAGCCGGCCGGTCCGTTCGCAGACGACACGCAGACGTTTGGCCAGGGATGCATCCAGCTGCCCGGCGGCGAGACGCCACGACCAGTTGCCGTCGGTCGTTCCCGGAGTGTTCATGCGCGACTCGGCGCCCAGACCCAGCAGGTCCTGCGCGCTCACGATGGCCGTGTTGGCTGGCGCCGCGTGCGCGAGGGCGACCATGGTCCACGGCGTGCCGTCCGGCTCGACCCCGGCGCGACGAGCCGACTCGTCGAGGCACCAGCGCTGATGGTCCGACGAACCCACAAGCCACTCGGCAACGGTGGCGTTGTCATGGGTGCCCGGGTAGACGAACCGGTCGACGTCGTGCCAAAGCCGGCCTTCCTGCGCAGGGTGATGGTCCAGCTCGAACTGCAGCACGACCATTCCCGGCAGCCCCATCTGGTGGCGGAGCTCGTCCACATCGGGGGTGATGACCCCGAGGTCCTCGGCGATCAACGCAGGGCCGCCAAGGGCGGCGTCGATCGCGTGGAGCAATTCGCACCCCGGTGCCGGCCGCCACTCGCCCTCGCGAGCCGTCGACGCGGCGGCCGGAATCGCCCAGTAGGCGGCAAGGCCGCGGAAGTGGTCGATGCGCACCGCGTCGTAGAGCTCGAACGCGCGCCGGACACGCGCGACCCACCAGCGAAAGCCATCGGCGCGCATTCGCTCCCAGTCGTACAGCGGATTGCCCCAGAGCTGGCCGTCGTCGCTGAAGTAGTCGGGAGGGCAGCCGGCCACGGCGTCGCTCGCAAAGAGCGACCGATCGGTGAGGATGTCGGCGCCGTTGGGCGAGACATACAGCGGCAGATCGCCCACGATCCTTACCCCGCGGTCGTGCGCGTACCGGCGGACCTCGGTCCAGCGGCGCATGAAACGCACCTGGTCGGCCAGCGAGCCCGGCCCGGCATACGCCTCCCATGAGGTCGCCCAGTCGTTGCGATCCCTGAAACGGTCGATGTCGGCATTGGTGGGGGCACGTGCGGCGCCCGGCGGCACCAGCATGCCGTCGGCCGCGAACGCCGACAGCCCGGCATACGGGGAGCCGTGGTGGTCCGGTGGCGACAGCGGCAGTATCTGCCACCAGCGCTGACCGGCGTCGGCCAACCAGTCGATGAAGCGCTCCGCCTCGTCGTCCAGCACGCCGTTCGGCAGCGAGGTGACGTGCAGGAGAACACCCGCGGAGCGGGTGGCGAATGCATCGGAGGGCACGGGCGAATACTCGCAGTTCCCGTGTTCAACCCCCCGCCCTGATCGCGTGCCCGACACAGCCGGGCCGTTTCTCCTCAATCTCGTGTGAAAAGACACCAGCGCAGCCGCGCCATCTTCACGCTGCGACCCGACGCCAAACTGATGTGGACGCGCCGCTGTCGTTCAGGCTGAAATGCGGCCGCCGCGTTCATCAGGTTCGCGCTCTGGCCGTTCACCCGCCTCGTGCACGCCTGGAGCGGGCCGCTGGCCCACCTGGCCCGTCCGTACATCGCCTTCCGTCGGCGCGACTCCGTGGCCCCGGTCGCCGTTCAGCGCAGCAGTCGTACCACCACGCGGTCGCCGTCCTGCACGCGGTCGCGACCCGGCGGCACCAGGGCCAGGCCGTCGGCGCCGATCAGCGAGCTGATGGCATGTGAGCGCTGGTTCGGGCCAGTGAGGATCGCCAGCACGTCGCCGCGGACGCCCTCCACCCGGCAGCGCAACGCCATCGTCGCCTCCGGCGGTTTGCGCTGGGTGGGCCCGGCGAACGTCGCCTGGAACTCCAGGGGGCGTCGCGCGGCGCCGAGCATGCGTGCCAGGGCCGGCACGGCCAGCAGCTGGAAGGTCACGTAGGCCGACACCGGGTTGCCCGGCAGCGCGAAGATCAGCCGCTTGCGCCCGTTGACAACGAGGGTGCCGAACCAGGTCGGGTGCCCGGGGCGCAGTGCCACACGCCAGAAGCGGCACGTCGCACCGAGGGCGTCCAGCGCCGGCTTCACATGGTCGTGCGCGCCCATCGACACACCCCCGGACAGCACCAGCACGTCGACCTCGGCCAGCGCGGCGGCGATGGCGTCGCGTGTCGCGGCGAACGTGTCGCCGACGTCGCCGCGCACCGAGGTCACCCGCGCGCCGGCCTCCACGGCGAGCGCAGCCAGCATCGCGGAGTTCGACTCGTAGATCTGCCCGGGTTGCAGCGGCATGCCGGGCGGGACCAGTTCGTCGCCCGTCGTGAGCACGGCGAGCGTCGGCGTGCGGCCGACGGGCACCTCGGTCAGGCCGATGGCGCCCATCATCGCTCGTTCGGCGGCGCCGATCGGCGACCCCGCCGGCACGACCACCTCTCCGGTGGCGATGTCGTCGCCCACCGGCCGCACGTCATGCCCAGCGGACACCTGGACCAGGATGGCGACCTGGTCGCCGCCGGCATCCGCGGTGTCCTCCACCCGCACCACCGCGTCGGCTCCGTCCGGGAGGGCCGCGCCGGTCGACACCCGTGCCGCACACCCCGGTTCCAGGCGGCCCGTGGCCGGCACGCCCGCCCGCGACTCGCCTACGACACGCAGGCGCACCGGGCGCTCGCCGTCGGCGCCGTGGGTATCGGCGGCGCGGAGGGCGAACCCGTCCATCGCCGAGTTCGCAAACGACGGCAGCGAGATCGTGCTGACGATGTCCTCGGCGGTGATGCGACCGGCGGCGGCGTCGGTCGCGACCACCTCGGCCCCGAGCGGCGTCACCTCGGCGAGCACCGCGACCAGCGCGTCGTCGAAGGAGATCGCCACGGCTAGTGTTGCTTCGGGTCGACGAGCAACGCCATGGCATGCGTCAGCGTGTCGAGCAGCGGGGCTCCAGCTTCGGCGATGGCCTTGGGATTGCCCGGGAAGTTGATGATCAGGACCGGTCCGCGCAGGCCGGCGACGCCGCGCGACATCATCCAGTACTTCGTGTGCGCTTGCGACGCCAGGCGCATCGCCTCCGCGATTCCCGGCGCCTCCCGATCGACCACATCGCGCGTCGCCTCGGGCGTGACGTCGCTCATCGCGAGGCCCGTGCCGCCCGACGTGAGGATCAGATCCACCTCGCCGCCGTCGGCCAGCTCCGCGAGCCGCCCTGCGATCTGCGCACGATGGTCGGGAATCAGCTCGCGTGCGACCACCGTCGCCCCGAGTGCGGCGACATAGTCGGCGAGGGCCGGCATGGCCAGGTCCGGCTGCTCACCGGCCGACCTGCTGGTGGAGATGGAGACGATCGCGACGCGCATCAGTTGTCGCCGCGGCGCCACGGGCGCTTGCCGCCGGTCTTCTCCATCAGCGCAACCTGTTCGATGGTGACGCCGCGCTCCACGCCCTTGATCATGTCGTAGACGGTGAGAGCTGCGACGCTGGCGGCGACCATGGCCTCCATCTCCACGCCGGTGCGATCGGTGGTGCGTGCTTCGGCCACAAGCGTCACCGTGCCGGCGTCGGCGTCGATGCTGGCAACGACATCCACGAAGTCCAGTCCCAGGGGGTGGGTGAGGGGAATGAGGTCCGAAGTGCGCTTGGCCGCCATCACCCCGGCGAGGCGGGCGGGACCGATGACGTCGCCCTTCGGCACGTCGGCCGACGCCACCGCAGCGGCGGTGGCGGGCGACATGCGCACCACCGCTTGGGCGACGGCCCGCCGGGCGGTACGAGGCTTGTCGCCCACGTCCACCATGCGGGCATTGCCGGCGTCGTCCAGATGTGTCAGCGCGCTTGGGCGTTTGCCGGTCACTGCCATAAGGTACCTCCTCCCACCCCGTTTGACCGGATCGGCCGGGAGACAGATGCCACCCAACATTGCCACACTCATGTTGGCGAAAGTCGCCGTATGACGGTCACGGTGCGATTCTTCGCGATGTTGCGTGAACAGGCTGGCACCGGCGCGCTCGCTGTGGAGCTCGGGTCCGACGCGACCGTTGGCGCCGTGGCGCGGCAGGCGGCACGCGCGGCCGGGATCGAAGCGCTCATGGCCACGCTGCCCGTCGCCATGGCACTGAACCGCGAGTACGCCGACGCCGACACGCCGGTCGTCGACGGCGACGAGCTGGCCCTCATTCCGCCGGTCAGCGGGGGTGCGCAGCGAGTTCAGGCCACGATTGCCGGCGAGCCGATCTCGCTGGACCGGCTGGTGGCCTTCGTGCGCGATCCGCGCGCCGGCGCGATCGTGACGTTCCAGGGCGAACCGCGCGATGTCGACCGCCTCGACTACGAGGCCTACGTCGAGATGGCCGAACCGCGCATGACGCTGATCCTCGCGGAGGTGGCGGCGGCACACGGCCTGGTTGCGATCGTCGCTGTGCACCGCGTCGGGTCCGTACCGATCGGCGAGGCCAGCGTGGCGGTTGCCGCAAGCGCTCCCCACCGACCGGAAGCCTTCGGCGGCGCGCGCGATGCGATCGACCGCATCAAGGCGGAGGTGCCGATCTGGAAGCGCGAGGTGTCCGGCGAGGAGTCGACGTGGGTCATCGAGGACCACGCGCAATGAGCCGAACCGTCGCGGCACTGCACGACGGGCACGGCCGCCCGATCACCGACCTGCGGATCTCGGTGACCGACCTGTGCAACCTGCGCTGCCACTACTGCATGCCGGCTGAGGGCATCGATTGGCTTCCGCGCAGCGAGATCCTCACGTTCGAGGAGATCGTTCGCCTGCTCGGGATCTTCACCGGCCTCGGTATCACCGACGTGAGGCTCACCGGGGGCGAGCCCCTGGTGCGCAAGGGCTTCCCGGCGTTGGCGGGAATGGTGGCTGCGGTGCCCGGGATCGCCGACCTGTCGCTCACCACCAATGGCATCTTCCTTGCGCGTGACGCCAAGGCGCTCGTGGCCGCCGGTATCCAGCGCTTCAACGTCAGCGTGGACGCGCTCACGCGCGAGCGGTTCACCGCGGTCACGCGCCGGGACGTGCTGGACCGGGTGCTCGACGGGTTGCACACGCTGCGCGACCTGCCCGGCACGCGCACCATCAAGGTGAATGCGGTGGCGCTGCGCGGCGTGACCGAGCACGAAGCCGTTGCCTTCGCCGATCTGGCGCGCACCGAACCGTTCCAGGTGCGGTTCATCGAGCAGATGCCGCTGGGTGCGGATCGCTCCTGGAGCGCCCAGCAGATCCTCACCGGCGCCGAGCTGCATGCGTTGATCGACGCCACCTATCCGCTCGTGCCGCTCGACCGCGAGGCCCACGCCACCGCCCGCGTGTTCCGCTTTGCCGACGGAGCCGGGGAGATCGGCTTCATCAACCCGGTGTCGGAACCATTCTGCGACGACTGCAATCGCATCCGGTTGACGGCCGACGGCATGCTGCGCACCTGCCTGTTCAGCCACACCGAGACCAGCCTCCGCGATCCCATGCGCGACGGTGCCGACGACGGGTCGCTGGCCGAGATCATCCGCAGCGCCGTGTGGCGCAAGGAACTGAAGCACCGGGTGGGCGACGTCGGCTTCCGCCAGCCGGAGCGCACCATGTCGCGCATCGGTGGCTGACGAACCACAGGTCGTCGGGGTGGTGCTCGCCGGCGGCATGGGCCGGCGTCTGGGCGGCGCCAAGGCGTTGGCACTGCTCGGTAACCGGCCGCTCGTCACGCACGCGCTCACCGCGATGCGCATTGCCGGACTGCCCACCATGCTCGTCGCCAAGCGGGCCGTGCCCGACATCGGTGAGGACGTCCGAATGGTGATCGAGCCGGCCGAGCCGCTGCACCCCCTGATGGGCGTGCTCACCGCGCTCGAGCTCACGCGGGCCGCGGTCGTGGTGTGCGCGGGCGACATGCCGTTCGTCCCGCCGGCGCTTTTTCGTGCCCTGGCCGACCATCCCCATCCCGGCGCCGTGGTGACCTCGACGCAGCGAGAGCTGCAGCCGCTGCTCGGTCGCTACGGGCCGGAGCTCATCCCCGCCTTGCGAGCCGCCGTCGCGGCCGGCTCCTCGGCGCGTGGCTTCGTGCGCGAACTCGGCGAGTCGGCCGTGATCGTCGGCGATGCCTTCCTCGCCGGCTTCGGCGACCCCACGCGGATGATGCTTGACGTCGACACTCCCGACGACCTGTCGGTCGCGGCGTCTTGGCTCACCGACGGCAAGGATCCTGCGGGTTTCCCCATCGCATGTCCCGGTGACGACTTCGATCGTTGAGGAAGACGACGACGAGCTGTCATTCGGCATCAGGCTGAGCCGCGGAGGCCGAGGCCGTCACCGCCGGCGGCGGGGCCTGCGACCCTGACGGAGGATCACCCTCGTGCGAGGAACTGCTCGACGCGGCCACCCGACGGCCGTGCGGCGCGATCGTCGGCGTCGAACGCGTCCTGAGCGCTCGCCGGGCCGCTACCCTGCGGGCCGATGTCGCGCATCGATCATCTCCTGGCGGCCGGCACCACCTGGTCGTTCGAGTTCTTTCCTCCGAAGACGCCGGCGGGCGAGCGTGCGTTCGCCGAGGCGGTGGCCGAGCTGTCGCTTCTGGGGCCGTCGTACGTCTCGGTGACCTACGGGGCGCTTGGCAGCGTGCGGCACCTCACCAAGGACGTCGTGTTGCGGGTGAACGCCGAACACGACTATCCGGCGATGCCGCACCTCACCTGCGTGGGGCACACGCGGGCCGAGCTCGTCGAGCTGCTGCAGACCTACCGTGACGGTGGGGTGCACAACATCCTCGCCTTGGCGGGCGACCCCACCGGGGCAGGGGACGATGCGGGCGACTTCCGCTACGCGACCGAACTGGTGGAGCTGATCCGGCACACCGGCGACTTCGCGGTGGGCGTGGCAGCGTTTCCGGAAGGCCATCCCCGCTCTCCCGATCTGGCCGCCGACCGCCGGCACCTGGTCGACAAGCTGTCGCACGCGGACTTCGGCATGACCCAATTCTTCTTCGAGGTCGATCGCTACCGGAGGTTGATCGACGACCTCGCCGACCGGGGGTGCGAGACCCCGGTGATCCCAGGCGTGATGCCGTTCGTCAGCGTCGAGGGGACCCGGCGCATGGCGGCCATGAACGGCACCACGATTCCGGGGTGGCTCGACGAGCGCATGAGCGCCGTCGCCGGCGACCCCGAGGCGACGCGGCGACTCGGTGTCACGGTTGCCACCGAACTCATCGAGCAGCTGCTGGCGCTCGGCGTCCCCGGCATCCACCTCTACGCGATGAACCGGGCGGCGTCGATCCGAGAGATCTACGCGAACCTGGGTCGCGTTCCGCACGTGTAGGGCCGCGGAAAGCCCGGGGCGGCTTCGCCGGCTGCGGCGTGTCGCGAGTCGGTGTCCTCGGTTCCTCCCACACCGCCGTACTTGGGGAACGCTGTGCCCGTGCCTCGCTCGGTCGCGCTCGCCGAGGTTGGCATGCCATCAGGCGGTCATACCCCCTAGCGAACCGCGAACGGCAGGGCGAGCTTGGCGCCCTCGCGCGCGTCGGTCCGCGGAGCGGTCACGACCACGCGGTAGCGCCCGCGCCCGAACCTGCCCAGCCGCACGGAATGCACGCCGGCATGGAGGCCGCGCACCACACGGCGTCGCGTTGCGACCCACCGGCCGCGAGCGGGTTGCCAGCGCTCCACGCGGGTGGCGATGGGCGTCGTGCCGAGCAGCGAAACGCGCACCACCCGCCCGGCGCGGGTGCGCAGCACGCGCGCGCCACGGAGCGCCGGCGCCATGCGTGCGGGCGGCGCTTCCGGACGCGTGGCAACTGCCATCGAGGGCATGCCCACGACGAACATGCGCGATGCCGGGATGTTGGCGCCCTGCGATGTCAGCGCGCGCACCTCCGCGCGGTAGGTGCCGTCGGCGAGCCCCGGGACGACGGTACTGCGCGTCACGGCATCGACGTCCAGCGAGGCGACGGGCGAGCCGCCGGAGTTGAAGACGGCGACGCGATATCCGATCACGTCGGCAGCACCCGCGGCCGGCGGTTGCCAGGCGATCGTCGCCGCGCCCGCACTGACGTTGGTCGCGACGGCGGTTGGCGCGGCGGCGTTGTCGACGGCGATCGCCGTTGTGCGGTAGCTCAGCGATCGGGCGACGCCGTTCACCAGCACGTTGCCGACCGCGACGTCGAACGTCGTCGGGGTTCCGGCCTGCCGGAGCGTGGGCGGCACTGCGACCTGGAACACCAGCGTGTTGTCGCCGTAGCCTGGATGCGGCGGCAGCGGTGTGACCGCGAGGGGCACGCCGCCGGCGGTGACGCTGACCTGCGCCTGCGAGTAGTCCGCCGTCGGCGCGAGGTTGGACGAGATGCTCCAGCGGTCGTAGACGACGGGCCACGGCACGTAGCCGGATGGCGGCCACGACACGATGTCGCTCGCCGGACGGGTGCCGGCGCCGGTGGAGTCGATGACCCAGAGCGCCTGGGCGTGTGAGGTCGCGCCGCTGCCGAACACACGTGCCTTCGGGTACAGGATCCAGCGGCGGTGTCCCACCGCCTCGTTGGCGGTGCCGGCATCGTCCACGTAGGCGCCGACGGTGGCGGGGCCGCTGATTCCAAGGGCGATGTTCGATCTGCCGGCCGCTTCGGCGCCGCCGGCGGTGAAGCACGCCCAGCTGGATGGCGGTGCGTGGCTGAGCTGTGCGTTCGCCTCGAACATCAGGGCGGCGGCCTGGGCCTTGGCGTTGATCTCGGGGCCCGCAAGGGCGACCGGCGCCAGGCGGTTCATCTCGCGGAAGAAGTTCACGTCGGCGATCGTTGCGGCCGCCGACTCGTGCGACTCGCTGCCGGCGTTGCACCCGGCGACGCTGCCGGGCCAGCCGGTCGTCATCGTGTCGTTCGACATCAGCGTCGCCGCGTAGGCGTCGCGCACCGACTGGGGATCGTCGGGGTTGACCGCCGCCGCGGCGCTCGTCGCGCACGCGCCGATCAGCGCGAGCGCCATTGGAATGCGCAGTGCCGTCCTGGCACGGGCCGATGCAACCACTGTTCGCTTTCCTTCCGTGGATCGCGATCGATGTCGGGTCGCTGGGGGACGACCGTCGCCTGCTTATCGGCAGCAGGGGGCACATGCTTAACCTCGGCGCACCACGGCCGATGTCCTGCCGGAACCTCCCCGGACGGGCGCGCGCCCGGACTGGCACACTTGTCTTGTGGACATTGCTGTTGCACGGGGTGTGCTCGCCCAGCCCACCCGCGCCCGTCTGTTCATCCTCTTGCGGGAGCTGGGCATGCCGGTCAGCACCGTCGATCTGGCGCGCAAGCTCGAGCTGCACCCCAACGGCGTGCGCGTGCACCTGGACCGGATGGCCGAGGTGGGACTGCTCGTTCGCACGGCGCAGCAGCCGCCGCGTGGGCGCCCGCGCGACATGTGGAGCGTCAGCCCCGATGCGGAAGACGGAGACCCGCCCACCGCCTACGCCGACCTGGGCCGATGGCTGGCGGCGGCCATGCCCGACGGGCTGGCGGGAGTGGAGCGGGCCGAAGAGAGCGGCGAACAGATCGGTGCGTCGCTCGCAGCGACCGCGACCGGAGCCACGGCGGACGAACGCCTGCGTGATGCGTTCGCGTCGCTCGGGTTTCAGCCTGTGCCCGAGGAGTCCGCGGACGAGTCGATCACGTTTCGACTGTGCAATTGCCCGTACCGGGACGCCGTGCGCGAGCGCCCGCAGATCGTCTGCGGACTGCACCGCGGCATCACCCGCGGGTTGCTGACCGTCATCAGCCCCCGGCTGCGTCTCGCCGACTTCATCCCCAATGATCCCGATCGGGCGGGCTGCATCGTGCGGCTGTCAGCGTCCGGCCCCACGCCCGGCGAATAACGCCGTGTCGCCGGCGGTCGGCAGCACGTCCGTGTGCCGCCGACCGGACCGCACGACCTATGCCGCGTCGAGCATCCGCTCGATCTCGCCATCGTCCTCGTCCCGCGCGAGCCAGCGATTGCACGGGAAGATCCACTCCTCGTCCGTGTCCTCGTTCCGGATGCGCACCCGATCCAGGAACCAGCCGGGCAGTGGGAACTTGTTGTCGTGGCGCACCCGGACGCGCTGGATGTCGCCGAGTTCCTTGAGGTTGAGCGCGAACACGTCCACCGCGCCGCGCTCGAAGTTGTTGGCCGCGTTGTCGAGCATCAGCTCGTCGCTGGACCCCTTGTTGCCGTAGATCGTGATGTACACGTTGGCGTCGGTGCCGGCTCCGGCCTCGATCCCCAGGTTCCCCGTGTGCACCTCGACACGATAGGTCGCCATGTCGTCCTCCGATGTGTGCGCCGACCCGACGTCGCCGCTTGCTTGGAATGAGCCGGCGGCCGGCGCGGTGATACGCACCGGTGACGCGCGACGTGAGCGAGACGTCGCCAGGACGGCGACCATCGGTCGTGCCCGGCGCTCGATCCCGTCTGCCGGTTCGTCGCGGGGCGGGCGTAGCCGTGTGCGCGTGAGCCGTGGACCTTGCGCGCGGTGCTGGGCTACTCCGGGACGCGGGTTCCGCAGTTGGGGCAGAAGCGGTCACCCGACACCAGCTCGTTGCCACAGCCCGTGCACGTCGGCGGCGGGGGGACCGGCCGAACGTCCTGCGCACTCGCGCCGCAGCCGCGGCAGAAGCGGTCGTCTGGGTCGATGGGTGTGCCGCACCGCGTGCAGTCGACGCTGCCGGCGCCTGCCGGCTCGGGGGCGGCGGGGGTCGCGTTCTCGGTGGCCGGCAGGGTCGCCTCGTCGGTCACGGCGGCCGGGGCCATTCCGGTGATCGTCGGTGCGACCGTCGCCGCAGGCGGCGGGGGCGGTGGAGCGTACGTCGGGGCAACAGTGCCGACGGTCGGCGCGGCGTCGCCCATGATCGTGGGCTGGACGCCGCCCGCGGGGGCCGCCGCGTTACCGCCGTCCGTTGCCTTCGTCTGGAGCGGCGGGTCGCCGAACCAGGCCCGCGCGTCGTTGATGACCCACAGGCTGATCCAGGCCACCGCGAGAAACGTGATCAGCTGGACGGGCGCGATGAAGAAGCGCTGCCCGAGCAGTGCGAACGACGCGACGATGAGCGCCAGCATGGCGGCGCTGCCGATCAGCCGGCCGGCCGGATTCTTCTGTCGCACCATCGGCCCGAGCACGAAGGTGAGTGCCGCGGCGAGACCGAAGATGACGCCCACCGCGATGCTCCGGTTCTTGTCGACGTCCGGGCCCGAGCCGACGAGCAGGAAGCCGGCTCCGCACACCGCCAGCAGCACGGCGATGACCGATCCGGCATTGAACAGCATGCGGATGGACGCCGGCTGGCCGTCCTGCGACTGGGCGAACGCCGGCTGGGCGGCGGGGAGCACCGCCAGGGCGAGGCCGGCGACGATCAGGCACGCCAGTCCGGTGAGCGACGCACCACCGCGCCCGCTCAGCACGTTGAGGTCCGGCGCCAGGATGTATCCGAGCAGCCAGGACCCCGACAGCACGTACACCGCGCCGCGCGCGCCGCGGTCACCGCGCGCGACGCCTGTCGCGATCCACAGAAGCACCAGCCCGAGCAACAGGGACGCGATCAGCATGAGCATGAAGCCCCAACCGAGGCGGGCTTCGACGTCGATGAGCCGGCGGAAATCGTTGAAGTTGCGGATCGCGTCGATGACCAGGTACACGCCCGGGGCCGCGACGAGAGCGGCAGGGGCCAGCAGCTCGATTGGCCGCCCGGAAATCTGGAGGACTGACGCGCCCGCGGCGGGCGTCGGCATCTGTGGGTTGCTGCTCATGCTGGCTCCTTTGCGCGGGCGAGACGCCTCCCGGCCCGTGGCCAGACTACCCCGGTCGGCGGTCGCCACGCGGCGAACGCGGCTCGGTCGGCCCTGCCGAACCGAGTACCATCGAGCGTGAATGGTGACCGACGCGCAGGCCTCCGTGCGGGCCACCGGGCTCACTGCGGCCGAGGTCGCCGAACGCATCGCCCAAGGCCGAAGCAACGACCTGCCGGCGGCGACAGGACGATCCAAGTGGGACATCGTCCGCGCCAACGTCTTCACACGTATCAACGCGATCCTCGGTGTGCTGCTGGCGATCGTGCTGACCACCGGATCGGTCATCAACGCCGCATTCGGCCTGCTGATCATCTTCAACAGCGCCGTCGGGATCATCCAGGAACTGCGTGCCAAGAACACGCTCGACAGCCTGGCGGTGGTCGGGGAGGCGCGCCCGCGCGTACGTCGCGACGGCCGGATCAGCGAGCTTCACCGGCGCGAGGTGGTGCAGGACGACGTGATCGAGCTGGGACAGGGTGACCAGCTCATCGTCGACGGCGAGGTGGTGGAGGCCGCGTCGCTCGAGGTCGACGAGTCGCTGCTCACCGGCGAGGCCGATCCCGTGGTGAAGCACACCGGCGACGAGGTGATGTCGGGCAGCTTCGTCGTGGCCGGCTCGGGCGCCTACCGCGCGACGAAGGTTGGGCGCGAGGCCTACGCGGCCAGGCTGGTGCAGGAGGCCAGCCGCTTCACGCTCGTCAACTCCGAACTGCGCAAGGGCATCGACAAGATCCTGGGCGTGGTGAGCTGGCTGCTGGTGCCGGTGGGCCTGTTGACGATCTACACGCAGCTCTTCAGCGTCGAGTCGAGCCTGAAGAACGCGATCCTCGGCATGGTCGCGGCACTGGTGCCGATGGTGCCCGAGGGCCTCGTGCTGATGACCTCGATCGCGTTCGCGGTCGGCGTGGTGCGCCTCGGCAAGCGCCAGTGCCTGGTGCAGGAGCTGCCGGCCATCGAGGGCCTCGCGCGCGTCGACGTGGTGTGCGCCGACAAGACCGGCACGCTCACCGAGAACGGCATGCGCCTGGCCGAGGTCGTCCCCCTCGCCGGCGACGACGACTCCCACGGCCTGCTGGACGACGTCGAGGCGGTGCTGTGGCAGCTGGCGTCCACCGATCCCAACCCGAACGCCAGCATGCGCGCGGTGATGGAGGGCATCGGCGACCGCGACGGCGACCGCTGGCACGAAGTTGAGCACGCGCCGTTCACTTCGGCAAAGAAGTGGTCGGGGTCCACGTTCACCGACAAGGGCAGCTGGGTGTTCGGCGCTCCCGACGTGCTGGCGGCTGCGGACTCGCCGGCGGGCAAGCGCGCGCAGGAACTGGGCGCCGAGGGGTTGCGGGTGCTGATGCTCGGCCGCTCCGACGAATCGGTCACCCACGCTGCGGCACCGGGGACGGTGAAGCCGGCCGCGCTCGTGGTGCTCGAGCAGCGGGTTCGCCCCGACGCGGCCGAGACGATCGACTACTTCGCCAAGCAGAACGTGCAGGTGAAGGTGATCTCCGGCGACAACGCGGTGTCGGTGGGTGCGGTCACCTCGGGCCTCGGCGTGCGTGGTGGCAATGCACCGATCGATGCCCGCACGCTCGACGATCCCGCCCAGCCCGACTCCGCCTTCGCCGACGAGGTCGATGCCGGCTACGTCTTCGGCCGCGTGACGCCCGACCAGAAGCGCGCGATGGTGCGGGCGCTGCAGGCCAAGGGGCACACGGTCGCGATGACCGGCGACGGCGTGAACGACGTGCTCGCGCTGAAGGACGCCGACATCGGCGTGTCGATGGGCAGCGGGTCGCCCGCCACACGCGCGGTCGCCCAGATCGTGCTGCTGGACAACAAGTTCGCGACCCTGCCGCACGTGGTGGCGGAGGGCCGGCGGGTGATCGGCAACATCGAGCGCGTCGCCAACCTGTTCCTCACCAAGACGGTCTACTCGGTGCTGCTGGCGCTGCTCGTCGGCATCTGGCAGTGGGCGTTTCCGCTGCAGCCGATCCACGTGACGCTCACCGGGTGGTTCACCATCGGCATCCCCGCGTTCCTTTTGTCGCTCGCACCCAACCACGAGCGCGCCCAGCCGGGCTTCGCGAAGCGCGTGCTGCGGCTCGCCCTGCCCTCCGGCCTGGTGGTGGGCCTGTGCACGTTCGTGACGTACCTCATGGTGTACCCGGGCAAGGACCCCTCCGAGGTGGTGCGGACGCAGACCTCGACCGCGGTGCTGGTGACGCTCATCGTGGTGGCGACGTGGGTGCTCGCGATCGTGGCACGTCCCTACCGCCCCTGGAAGCTCGGGCTCATCGGGCTGTCGGCGGTGGCCTACGGCGCGATCTTCGCGATCCCGTTCACACAGCGCACCCTGAAGCTCGACACCGGCAACTGGGCCCAGATCCGCGACGCCCTGCTTGTGGGCCTTGCCGGTGCGGTGGTGGTGGAGGCCATCTGGTGGATCGCCCGAGCGCGCTCGCCGGTGCGCCGTCCCGTGTGGGAATCGCGCGCGTCGGCGACCGCAGAGGTGTAGCCGTGTCGCTCTGACGCCGCAGAGCACTCGCGCTGTTCCCCGAGCTGGCATCGCGCCTGCAAGATCCGCTGGACCTGGACAGCGTGTACGCGCTGTGGGTCGAGATGCGTGATTTGGTGCGTGCCCGCACACTTGGCCGCTGAGGTCGACTTCCTGAGGCGCGCCTACGGTTACGCGGCGAGGCGACGGCCTCGCTGGTCGTGCCATGGCTCAGCCCGCAGGTGATCGCGGCCCACTTTGCGTTATGGGAGGGGCGCGTGGATGCTCCGCTCCTGGCGAAGCGCACCAGGTTGGCTCGCGTGGGGAGGCGTCAGCCGGACTCGCCGTGACGGTGGTGCGAACTGAACGACGGGCGAGCCGGTTCCCGCCAGTGCCTGGGCGAGAACCGGCGACCGTGTGGCGGCGCAATCCTCAGAGTCGCCTGATCGTCAGTGCCTGCGAGCTGTCGCCGTCGCGCGTCGCGCTGCCGTTCCACTGTGCGACCACCGTGACGGTCTTCGCGACCTTCACATTGACGGCGTACCTGCCATCCACGCCGACGATGGCGCCCCAGGTCTGTCCGTTCGAGAAGTACAGCGTGACAGGGGTGCCGGAGGCGACCGGCGAGAGGCGACCGGAGAAGCGCACCAGCGTGGCGCCGGTGATCGTCGCGCGACTCGCGGTGAGCGTCACCGCGGACGGGCTGCGCAGTCGTCCGCCGGTGGTGGTGACGAGCACTCGGCCGCCTGGGCTCGACACCTGGCTGGCGAAGTCCTTGGTGACCATGTAGTCGGTGGTGCCGCCCACCGCGATGGTTGGGCCGTCGAGGGCGAGCGTGTTCTGCGGCGTCCAGGTGATGCCGCCGTCGAGGGTGCGCAGCACGCGGATTGCCGTGGGGCTCACGTTGCCGGGATCGAACCGCTGACGAACCGTGAGGTAACCGACGCGACCATCCTTCATGGCGAGGTCCTGCGGATACAGCACGCCGTACCCGACTCCCTGCGTGCGGTCGGACCAGGTCGCGCCACCGTTGATGGTGCGATAGATGCGCTTCGCGGCGTCGATGGACCAGCACACTGTTGCCGACGTGCACTGGGACCGTGCGAGCGTGAGCGTCCGGCCATGCGAGCGCGGTCCGGAGACGATGCGCCAGTGGGCTCCTGCGTCGGTGGTGATGGCAATCCCACGAGCGCTGCTTGCGACGATGAGCGAACCGGCGCGGTCGAGGTGGCGGGCCCTGGCCCGCACGGCGCTCGTTCCGGCGGCGTGGAACGTGCGGCCGTCGGTCGAGCGAAGCAGCGCACCGCCCTTGCCGAGCACGACGACCCGGTTCGCGCGAATCGCGACCACGTCGGTGGCGACGAACGTCGCGGGCGTGGAGAGCGGTGTCCAGTTCGCCCCGGCGTCGGTGGTGCGCAGCACCTTCCCGCTGCGCACGGCGAAGCCGTTGGCCGAGTCGGCGAACCAGACGCCGGTGAGCCCGTTGGTGGTGTCGATCGTCGAGTTGTGCCAGGTGTCGCCACGGTCGTTGGTCGTCGCCACCTGTCCGCGCGGGTTCCACACCCACGCGAAGTCGTTCGGGTTTGCGCGCACACGCTCGGCCCACGTCGGCATCGGCTGGACGACCGGCGTCCAGGTGGCGCCGCCGTCGTCGGACACCGAGATCCGCCCGCGCTCACCGACCGCGACGGCTCGTGTGGGAGAAAAGAAGGCTGCGTCGTTCATGTTCCGCGCGACCGTCGTGAACGTCGCGCCGCCGTCGTCGGTCCGGTAGACCGTGGACTGTGTGCCATACGTGTTCGCGTGGCTGTCGTAGTCGGTGGGCGGCACGGCGATCAGGCAGCGGGTGGCGGTGGCGCACGAGATCCTGATCTCGCCCCCGACGTTGGCTGCGATGGGTAGGGCGCCGACCTTTGTCCAGGTCGCGCCGGCGTCGTTGCTGCGGTAGACGTCGAGGGCGTCGGTCACTGCGTAGGCGGTCGTCGGGGTGACGGCGGTCACCGCGCCGAAATGGCCGACCGTGGTGCGGAGCACCTCGGTCCAGGTGATGCCGCCGTCGGTGGTACGGACGATGGAGCCGACCGCGGCTGAGCTATGACGGCGGGCGACGACTGCGACACCAGGCGAAAGGAGCGCGACGCTACGGGGTGAGATCTCGGAGTTGTCGCCCACCGGCGCGCGGGTGGTGAAGGTCGCGCCGCCGTCGGTCGTCGTCGCGACCGTCCCGTTCGCGCGGACCGCCGTCCCGTTGAGCGCGTCGGTGAAGGCTGCCGCATTCGGTCCGTTCCCCGCGACGAAGCAGCTCAGATCGTCTTCGGGCAACTTGATGCGGATGAGGTCGGTGAACGTCACCCCGCCGTCGATCGAACGCTGCAACGAGCACTGTGCCCTGAGAAAGAGGGCGGAACCGCGTGCGCTGAGGCCGAGGGGGTACTCCTCGGTCGGCGTGCGGTTGCTTGCGACGCCGCTCCACGTGGCGCCGGCATCGGTCGTCTTCAGCACCACCCCGGCGGCGCCGACGGCATACGCGGTTGTCGGAACGGCAACCGCCACGGCGGTGAGCGGTTCGCCGGTCGGCTGCGTGCTGGACCAGTGCCAGCCGGAGTTGCCCAGCGGCAGGCCTGCGGCGCTCGCCGCACCGGTGCACGCAAGGAATCCAACCAGAACGATGCTCCGTACGGAACCGCGCATGCCGGCCTCCAGATCGAGTTGGCCAGAGCCTAATTCGGACACGGAGCGTCTGCAGAGGAAGTGCCTGAACAGCGTCTGAATATTGCGTAATCATTTCGTGAGCGGCGCTGCGTACGGTCGCGGCGGGTTGATGCGTGACGGTGCTCTTGCGTCGGACAGGCGATCAGCCCTGGCCACGCCCGTCGCGGCGCCTTATCGCCAAGTTGAGCGTCGGCATGCGAATATCCGGCATCACGAGGAGGTCGCAGGATGCACCTGACCAGCCCGTTCCCGCAGGTCGACATCCCCGATATGCCGCTGGCCAACTACGTGCTGCAGCACGCCGCGAGCCGGGCGCAGAAGGTCGCGCTCGTTGACGGTCTGGACGGCAGCTCGGTCACCTACGGGCAGCTCGCGGCGCAGGTGGACGGCGTCGCCGCGGGCCTTGCGGCCGCCGGCGTTCGCCCCGGCGACGTCGTCGGGGTGTTCGCGCAAAACGTGATCGAGTACCCGGCCGTGTTTCTGGGCGTCACCAGAGCCGGAGCCACCAACACGACCATCAACGCGCTGGCGACGGAGAAGGATGCGGCGGCGCAGCTGCGCCTGGCGGGAGCGCGGGCGCTCGTCACGACGGCGGCGCTCGCGGATCGCGCGCTGCCGGCCGCCGCCGAGCTCGGCATCTCGGTCTACGGTATCGGCGCGGTGCCGGGTACGCCCATCGAGACGCTGCTCAACCATGACGGCCCGCCTCCGACCGTAACGATCGACTCGGCGACGACCCTCGCCTCGCTGCCCTACTCGTCGGGTACGACCGGCCTGCCGAAGGGTGTGATGCTCACGCACCGGAACCTGATCGCCAACGTGGCGCAGTCGTTGCCCGGTATCGGGGTCGACGACAAGGACGTGTTCATCGCGATCCTGCCGTTCTTCCACATCTACGGGCAGACGGTGGTGATGAACCTGGCGCTGCGGGCGGGGGCCGAGATCGTCACGCTGCCGCGGTTCGACCTGGAGCTCTTCCTCGGCGCCATCCAGACACACCGGGTCACCCGCGCGTTCGTCGCCCCGCCGATCGTGCTGGCGCTGGCGAAGCACCCGGCGGTCGACCGGTTCGATCTCTCGTCGCTGGCGCAGGTGTTCAGCGGCGCCGCGCCCCTCGGCGCCGACCTTGCCGAGGCAGCGTCGCAGCGGCTGGGCTGCGTGGTGCAGCAGGGGTACGGGCTCACGGAGGCGAGCCCGGTGCTGAGCCTCGCGCCGTGGGGCCGGCCGAACCGCCCCGGCTCGATCGGCCCGCTGGTGCCGAACACCGAAGCGCGGATCGTCGACCCGGAGACGCTCGAGGATGTGGCGCCGGGCGCGCCTGGCGAGCTGATGGCGAAGGGTCCCCAGGTGATGGCCGGCTACCTCGATGACCCGGCAGCGACGGCGGTGACGCTGCTGGACGGCGGTTGGCTTCGCACCGGCGACGTGGTGGTGGCCGACCCGGACGGGTGGCTCACGGTCGTCGACCGCGCGAAGGAGCTCATCAAGTACAAGGGCTATCAGGTTGCGCCGGCGGAGCTGGAGGCGCTGCTGGTGACGCATCCGGCGGTGGCCGATGCGTGCGTGGTCGGCCTGCCGGACGACGAGGCAGGGGAGATCCCCAAGGCGTTCGTCGTGCTGCGTGGGGAGATGAGCACCGACGAGCTGATGGAGTGGGTCGCCGAGCGTGTGGCGCCCTACAAGCGCGTGCGCGTGATGGAGGCGATCGACGAGGTCCCGAAGTCAGCCAGCGGGAAGATCCTGCGGCGGGTCCTGGCCGGCCGCGGCTGAGTCGGGCCAACGGTCCTTGGTAGCGTCGCCGCGTCAGCGACGTGAGGAACCGCACGATGACCGGGATCAGGGTCGGAGTCCAGCTGCAGCCGCAGCACTGCACCATCCACGAGCTGCGTGCGGCTTGGCAACGGGCCGACGCGATGGGCGCGCACAGCATCTGGGTGTGGGATCACTTCTTCCCGCTCACCGGTCCGCCCGACGGCGCGCACTTCGAGTGCTGGTCCCTGCTTGCGGCGATGGCGGCCGACACCCAAACGGCCCGCCTGGGGGCAATGGTCTCGTGCAACACCTACCGCAACCCCGACCTGCTGGCCGACATGGCGCGCACGGTCGACCAGCTGTCGGGCGGTCGCCTGTACCTGGGCATCGGCGCGGGCTGGTTCGAACGCGACTACGCCGAGTACGGCTACGACTTCGCGATCGGGCCGGAACGGCAGGACGCGCTGGTCGCATCGCTGGAGCGCATCAGGCGGAGGTTGGGGCGCCTGAACCCGCCACCCGCCGGACCGTTGCCGATCATGATCGGCGCCTCCGGTGAGCGGCGCGGCCTTCGCATCGTGGCCGAGCACGCCGACGCCTGGAACACCTACGGACCGCCCGAGCTCCTGGCCCACAAGTCGGCCGTGCTCGACGGGCACTGCCGGGAGATCGGACGCAACCCCGCCGAGATCGAGCGCAGCGTGCTGTTCGAGCCGGTGGGCGAGGACCTGTGGCGCGCGTACCTCGACGTCGGCATCACACATCTCATCTTCAGCATCGGCCCGCCGTACGACCTGTCGCCGGTGGAGGCTGCGCTCGCTGAGCTGGGGCGAACGGGCGGCGCTGCCCGCTGAGGCCCGTCGGCCTCGGATCGGTCAACCGTCCTGGAGCATCGCGACGATCGCCGAGTGGCCGCCCGTCTCGGCGAGCGATTGGGGTGTGTGCCCGTCGGCCTCCACCATGGGCGACGCGCCGGCGCGAAGCAGCACGCGAACCGCGTCCGCGTGGCCCATCTCGGCAGCGCGATGGAGGCTGGTGAAGCCGCGTGCGTCCACGGCCGACGGATCGGCTCCGTGATTCAGCAGCCACTCCATGCGGTCGATCTGGTTGGCCTGGACGACGCTCATGAGCGGGGTCACATCTCCGGCTCCGCGGGCGTCGATTGGCAGCCCATGGTCGCGCACCCACTGCATCATGCCCAGGCCGGGAGCTGTGGTGGCCCAATGCATGAGTGTCAGCCCGTCCTGCCCGACGATGCCGATCGGCACACCGAGCGCGAGCTGCTGCTCCGCGGCGGCCTGGTCCGCCCGCGCCACGGCGATGTGGAGGAGGGAGATGGTCCGCAACGGGCCGGTCGGCGGTGGCGGCCGAAACTCGTGCGGCGTCGCGAACCGGGCCATGTTGCCGAACACGGAGAAGCACCACATGGCTGCCTGGGCGAGATCATCTGCGAACCGTGGCGGCAGCGGCGCCGGCAGCACCTCGCGCAACGCATGGCTGCGCACGAGGTAGTCCAGCACCGCCTGCCGCAGCCGCGGCGAGTCCTGCGTGTCGAACATTCCACGCCCTTCGCGGATCTGCAGTGCCCGGTCGGTCGTGGCCGTTTGCGCGGCGAAGGCCACCTGCCCGGTCCAGCTGCGAACGAGCATGAGTGTCTGACGGTGATGGAAGATCGCCCACTTGTGTTCCATCCTGCGCGGCGCGAACAGCACGCCGTCGGCCAGTCGGCCGTCGGTGGGGTAGCTGAGCGACAGCTCTGTGAGCGGTCCGGCTGGTTGCTCCTGCTCGAGGAATTGGCGCCCATCGCTGGCACCGAGCGCCGTCAGGTTTCTGGCGGCGCTCTCGTCCTTGCTCGTCGAGAGCATCGAGTCGGCAAACGGGCGCAGGTCGATCACGTCGACGGGCCAGGGGTTGTCGGCCGCGGCGAGCCACGCGACCTCTGGGGTGTGTGCCTTGTGTTCGTGCGCATCGTCGCGCTTGCGGAACCGTGCCATCGCCAAGGTCGATCGGTGGGGCGGCCAATCTCGGCCGCCCCACCGATGGAGACGTCCTAGTTGATACCCAGCGCGATGCCCTTGCAGGCCTTGGCCGCCAGGGCCCTCGTGCGCGCCACGCAGTAGCGCAGCTCGGTGACCTTCTGGTAGCGGATGCCGTTGATCGGCACGGTCCGCACCCGCCAGGCCACCGGGGTGGGGCCGATCGGAACCTTGGCCTTCCAACTGCGTGCGGCGTCCGGAACCGCGGTTGCGACGGTCTTCCAGAGCGAGCCCTTCTTGCGCTGGATCAGCACGCGCACCGAGTTACGAACGACGACCCCTTCGGGATTCGAGAAGAAACCCGAGAACGTGACCTTGCGCGTGATCGAATTGCGTGACGCGTTCGGGTAGTTCTTCAGGTATGCGGGAATGGTGGTCTCGGCAGACACCGCCGCGGCCGCAACGCCATTGGCGAGGGCAGGGTTCACCCGTGCGTAGTACACGGTGTTTTGTGTCACCGGTTGCAGGATGAACTTCAGGGGGGTCGCGTCGAACACCGTCTGCGTGTTGACCACCTTCTCGCCATCCACCGTGCGCGCGACCAGGTCGACGGTGGCGTACTGACCGCTCACCGGGAGCGGAACGGCCCCCACATCGTTCGTCACCGTGGCGACGAACCGCAGCAGCGTGAACGGCGCCTGGTAGGCAACCCCGCCTCCTGGCTTGGGCAGCGTGCTGCCCGAGCTCTCCGCAGGGTCGATGTTCAACGTGACAGTCGCGGCGTTGGCGCCGGCCGCGAGTCCCAGCGCGGCCACCAAGGTCACGGTCCCTCTCCAAAGTGCGCTCATCGTCCCTCTCCGATCGGCACGAACATAACGGTGTGGCAACGATACGCCGCCGGTCTCGCTTCGGTCACGGTCAGGCAGGTCGCCGGCACTTTCGCGGCACTCGCGGGCTTGCAAGGATCCACCGATGTCCACAACTGCCCATGGGATCACCGAGACCGACCTCGAACGCCACCGGCACGAGCTGACCGGCTACTGCTACCGCATGCTCGGGTCGGTGTTCGACGCCGAGGATGCCGTGCAGGAGACCTTCCTGCGGGCCTGGCGGGCGCGCGAGCGCTTCGAGGGGCGCTCCAGCCTCCGCACCTGGCTGTACCGCATCGCGACCAACGCCTGCAACGATCAGCTGGACGGCCGCCGGCGTCGTGCGCTGCCGGTCGACCTCGGGCCGGCCGGAGCCCCGGTTGCAGCCAACCTCAACGAACCGCACGACGTCGAGTGGATCGAGCCGATGGCGAGCGGTTCGCTGGTTGCTGCCGCAGCCGACCCGGCCACGATCGTCGAGCAGCGCGACACCATGCGGTTGGCGTTCATCGCAGCCCTGCAGCACCTGCCACCACAGCAACGCGCCGCGGTGATCCTCAAGGACGTGCTCAACTGGTCGGCGGCCGAGATCGCCGAGCTCATCGACACCACGCCGGCCGGGGTCAACAGTGCGCTGCAGCGCGCCCGCGCAACCATCGCGACCCGCCCGGGGCCGGGCGGGAAGGGCGAACCGAACGTGGACGCTCGGCTGCTGCAGCGCTACCTGCAGGCCTTCGAGGAGTACGACATGGAGGCCTTGGCGGCCCTCATCCACGACGACGCCACACAGTCGATGCCGCCGTTCGACCTGTGGCTGAGCGGCAGAGACGACATCCTCGCCTGGTGGAACGGACCGGGCATCGGCTGCAAGGGCTCGCGGCTCATCCCTGCCGGCTCCGTGAACGGCGCACCTGCGTTCGCGCAGTACAAGCCCGCCGGCAACGGCTACGCGCCGTGGGCGCTTCAGGTGCTCGAGTTCGCGGGCGGGCGCGTGGCGCAGTTCACGTTCTTTCTCGCCACGGATCGGATCTTTCCGCGCATGGGACTGCCGCTGGTGCCCGACGAATCGTCTCGCAACACCTGGTGAAGCCCAGCGAGCCTGACGAGCCACAGAAGGCCCGGCGACGCGCTTCCGAGCGCCACGTCCGCCCCGGCTCGCCGCGCAGCGAGGGCGACGCGGGCCAGCGCGTCGAGCGCCGCGACGTTGGCGCGCAGCGCCCCGGCGTCGATGGCGACTACGCGTGGGCGGCACCGGGCGACACGTTCGCTGATCGGGGCGACCACCGTGCCGACGTCGGCGCGCGTCATGTTGCCGGTGAGTACGATCTGCGCCGGGCTGGAATCAGCGTCCATTCAGTGACTCCGACCGGCGGGCAGGCGCTGGTTCATCGGTCGGCACCGATGAATCCACGGATGGCGGCGCGTCTGCCCTGACGAACCGAATGGCCGAGGAGGGCTGATGAACGTGAGACGTCGCTGGTGGCTGCTGGTCGTGCTGTGTGCGGGCAACCTCATGATCGTGCTCGACTCGACGATCGTGAACGTCGCGCTGCCGTCGATCAAAGCCGACCTCGGGTTCACGGATGCGTCGTTGGCGTGGGTCGTCAACGCCTACCTGCTCACGTTCGGCGGGCTGCTCCTGCTCGGCGGTCGCCTCGGCGACCTCTACGGGCATCGGAAGATGTTCATCAGCGGGCTTGGCATCTTCACCGTCGCCTCGGCAGCCTGCGCCGCATCCACCGGGCAGACCATGCTGATCGTCTCGCGGGCGGTGCAGGGGGTGGGTGGCGCGCTGGTGTCGGTGGTGGCGCTGTCGCTGGTGATGATGCTCTTCACCGAGCCGGCCGAGCGGGCCAAAGCGATGGGCGTGATCGGCTTCGTCGCGGCAGGCGGCGGCAGCATCGGCGTGCTCGCCGGCGGCGTGCTGACCGACCTGCTCAACTGGCATTGGATCTTCCTCGTGAACCTGCCGCTCGGATTGGCGATCTTCCTGCTCATCGCGCGGATGCTGCCGGCAGACGAGCCCCACGCGCGGGGACGTCTGGACGTGGGCGGTGCCGTCACGGTCACGGCCGGGCTGATGGTGGCGGTGTACGCGATCGTCAACGGCAACCGGGTGGGCTGGGGGTCCGGACAGACGCTGGGCCTGCTGGCGGTGGCCGCCGTGCTGCTCGCGACCTCGCTCGTGATCGAGCTGCGGGTGGCCGAGCCGCTCCTGCCGCTCCGGCTCTTCCGGCGCCGCACGCTGGCGGCCGCCAACGTCATCGCCGTCCTGTGGGCCGCGGCCATGTTCGCCTGGTTCTTCCTGTCGGCGCTCTACCTGCAGCTCGTGCTCGGCTATACCCCGCTCAAGGTGGGGCTCACCTTCCTGCCGGCGAACATCGTCATGGCGATCTTCTCCATCGGCCTGTCGGCGAAGCTCGTGATGCGCTTCGGGATCCGGGTGCCCCTTGCCGCGGGGCTCGTGTTCGCCGCTGCCGGGCTCGCGCTGTTCACCCGCGCACCGGTCGACGGCAGCGTGCTCACCGACGTGATGCCCGGGATGCTGCTCTTGGGTCTCGGCGCGGGCATGGCCTTCAACCCGCTGCTGATCGCCGCAATGAGCGACGCCGACCCCCACGAGGCCGGGCTGGCCTCGGGCGTGGTGAACACCTCGTTCATGATGGGCGGCGCGCTGGGCCTGGCGATCCTGGCGAGTGTTGCCGATGCCCGCACGAACGCGCTCGTCCGCGACGGCGAGGCAAAGTTGGCGGCGCTCACGAGCGGGTATCACGCCGCGTTCCTGGTGGGCGCCTTCGCCGCACTGGTGGCCGCGGGCGTCGGTGCGTTGACGATGCCGGCCCGCGCCCCGCTGCCGGCGGGCGCGCACGGCCTCGAGCCGGCGGAGGAGTCCGCCTGACTCGCGGCCGCGCAGGCTGGGCCGCCTACCTGATGACGAACCCGCGCAGCACCACCTGGGTGGTGGTGCCGCGCTTGGCGGTGGCGCGCACCCGGTAGTTGCCGCGGCGCGTGTTGGGAAGCGTGACGACGACGGTGCGCTTGCCGCGAAGCAACACGCGCTTGACCGGCTTGGTCACCGCGAGCCACCTGACCTTGCCCTTCAGGACCGAGCGACGCTGGATCACGGTGGTGACCGTCGAGCGTGCGCTGAGGACCAGGCGCACCGTCACCTTGCGCTTCGCGCGGGCGACCCTGATCGAAGTGACGAGTGCGATGGGCGGACTGAAGGTCAGCGTCCGCGTGGAGAGGTTGCCGGCGCCGTCCATGGCCTCGATCGCCACGTTGGTCGCCGCCGCTCCGGCGGTGGTCGCGCCGCTGATCTTCAAGGAGAACGTGCCGTCGGCGGCCGGGCGGGTCGCCACGGTGCCGATCGACAGCCGGCCGATGCCCGACGGGTCGGCGACGCGGCCACCGATCGTCAACTGGTTCACCCCGCTTGCGACGGCACCGGCGTCGATGGTGGGTCCAGCCGCGTCGGACGGGGTGAACTCGTGGGCGAACACGTCGTCGTCGGCACCCGCCTCGGGCGTGTACTGACCCTGCCCGCTGAACGCGACCACGCCACCGTCGCCCGAGACGCTTGGCGTCTCGGCACCCACGGCCAGCTCGCCGCCGTCGGACTTCACCGAGGCCCGAGCGGTGGCCGACGTGGAGATGGTGCGCATGAAGATGTCGTTGCTGGCATTGGCGTCGCCGGTCACCAGGTCCGTGGACATGCTGGCGAAGGCCACGCGGTCGCCGTCGGCGTCGATGCTGGCGTGCTGGCCGCCCTGGTTGCCGGGAGCCGCGATGCCGTTGCGCCCCGACACGAGCGTGCTGGTACCGGTGGTCAGGTCGCGGCGGTAGACGTCGGTCGCGCCGTTGGTGTCGACCGTGGGGTCGAGTGCCGCGGCGGTACTGAACACGACGTAGCGGCCGTCGCCGGAGATGTCGGGGATGTTCGCGCCGGGCACGTCGGCGCCCTCGGCCGGCTTGCCGGTCACGACGTCGGCCGGCACGATGGCGCCGCCGGCGATCGTCTTGACCATGATGTCGTTCACCGCGTTCGCGTCGTTGGTGAACAGGTTGGTGGCGCCGGTCTCGAACGCCACGCGGCTGCCGTCGGCGCTGATGGCCGGTCGCTCGCTGAAGCTGTTGGCCGCAACGCCCGCAGCGGTTTCGCTGAGCCGCGTGGTGGTGCCGGCCGCCAGGTCACGCAGCGCGATGTCGCTGTCGGTGCTCGCATCCGTGAAGAGCGACGTGGCCGTGCCGGTGTTGAAGGCCACACGGCTGCCGTCGGCGCTGATCGACGGGTCGCCGATCACGGCGGCGTTGGCCTGCGTGCCGCTGGACGAAACCGACACCAGTACGACCTGGCCGGTGGCCATGTCCTTGCGGAAGACGTCGGCCACCGCGTTGGCGTCGCCGGGCACCAGGTTGGTGGCGGCGGAGGGGAAGACCACGTACCGGCCGTCAGGGGTGAGGTCGAGGAACGGGTTGAAGAAATCGCCCTCGAGAACGTTGTCGTTGGCGGCCGTGCCCGCGGCGGATGCCGACACGAGGCGCGTGGTCCCGTCGCGCCGGTCGCGGATGTAGAGCTGGTTCTTCCCACCGGTCGGAACGCCGGCCAGGGGCGCCGCGCTCACGAACACGACGAAGCGCCCGTTGCCCGACGTGACGCCGCGAAACCCGCCGGTCGGGGATTCGCTGCCGTCGTTGGCGACGCTGACGCGTGTGGTGTCGCCTGGCGCCGCCAGCGCGATCCCCGCGGTCAGCGCGACGGCTGCGGTCGCTGCCAGTCCCCATCCGGTCCTGCGGCTCATGCCTGCTCCAATCGATGCGATTGCAACATGATGGCAGGCGTTGCCCCGCTCGCGCACCTCAACCCGCGTCAAGCGACGCCGACGTTGACAGAACGGCCGACCCCGCGGTCGAGCGATCGCGACAGGACGTCGGCTGGCGCGGCCGTGCAGGTCCGATCTGTCAGGGCCGCGCCGCTCCGTCGAGTTCGCGGAGCATGAGCTTCGCGGTGTGCGACCAGCGGGGCGAGAAGGCCGGGTTGAGGTCGAGGGCGCGGCGCAGGTAGCCGCGGGCTTCGTCGCGGCGCCCAGCGCAGCGTGCGGCCATCGCGGCGTGGAAGAGCATCGTCGCGTCTTGGGTTCCGATGCGCAGGCTGCGCCGAGCGAACCGCAAGCCCTCGCGGCAGTTGCCAGAGCGCGTCAACACCCACCCCAACGAGTCGTCGCCCACCACGCCGGTCCGGTTGCGATGGCCCTCACGTGCCCGCCGAACTTCGTCGGCGCTCGGTCGGCGGTAGTCGGCTTCGACCGCGAGCGCGTCGAGATCGAGCGCCACCCCGTTGGCTGCCTCGCGCCGGTCGAGCGTGCGCGCCAGGTCAAGCGCGTGCGCGCTTGCTGTGGGGCGTCCCCGGGCGAACTCGACGGCCGCCAGGTCTGCGGCCACCGGCGCCGTCTGTTGGGCGTCCAGGGCGCGGCGGTAGAGGGCGGCAGCTTCCGCGAGCCGGCCGTCGGCGGCGGTGATCCGTGCGAGCCCCGCGAGCACGGTGGCATCGCCCGGCGACTCGGCCTGCGCCACCGTCAGCTCTCGCCGTGCGCCGGCGCGGTCGCCGGAGCCCAGGCGAAGGAGCCCGACGTGGACGAGCGCCCACGCGCGGTCGGCCGAACCGACGCGCGCCGAGTCCGCGGCACGCGCCATGAGCTGCGTCGCAAGCGCACGGTCGCCGCGCAGCTCTGCGGCATACGACGCGCGACTGTACGAGGCCAGGTCGGGGCGCAGCGCGAGACGCGTGTCGGCGGAATGGAAGGCGGCGTCGTAGTTGCCCAGCTCGATGTTCGCGTCGGTCAGGATCTCGAGCGCGGCGAAGCGATCGGGCGCGAGTGTGCGTGCACGCTGGGCGGGAACCAATGCGTCGCGAAAGCGGTGGCGTGCGTTGGCCAGCGTGGCGCGCGTCTCGAGGGCGACCACGTGGTCGGGGTCGAGCGCCAGTGCGCGAGTGACCGCCGTGTCGGCGCGCACGTACCACGACGAATCGGCGGTCTGCTTGACCATGGCGAGCGCGCCCACCGCGAAGAGTGCGTGCGAGTCGGGGTCGTTCGGATTCTGGGCGATGCGGACCTGGGCGCGCGCGACGATGGCGTCGGCCGAGCGATCGGCGGGATTTGCGGCCGCGATACTCGGCTGGCGGTGTGCCCGCACTGCCACGACGCCGGCCGTTGCGGCGGCGACGGCGAGAAGGAGGGTGATGGTGCGCTTCATTGTCCCGGTGGTGTCGCGCGGGGCCCGTTGCCGGGCCCCGCTGTTGGAGGGGTGCCGTGCCACGTCAGCTGGCGGGGCGCGGGTGCTTGACGTCGAACCCGGACAGCGGGGTCGCGACGTACGGGAAGCCCGGCAGGAACGGTTGGTCGTTGGTGTCGACGCCGTCACCCAGCTTTGCGGCGTTGGCCGTGGGCGCCGGGAGGCCGAACAGGCCCGCCAGCGCTCCACCGACCGCCTTCTCCTCGATGTCGACGACATCGTCCGCAAGGCGCCGCCCGTTGGGGAAGCCGGCGGCGTCACCGCCCACCGCGCCGAGCCGGTTGGGGGTCGCCGCCGGCGGGATGGCCAGGTTGAGCCGCAGCAGGTCGGCAACCTTGGGGTTGGCGCCGATCTGCGTGACGAGGCCCGTCGGGTTGCCCGGCGGCAGGCCCTTGAGCAGCACGGCCACCAGGTCCTGACGGTTGACGGTGGGGGCATTGACCACGCCGGGGAACAGCGCGTTGATCGCCGCCGCCAGCTCGGGGTTGGTGTAGTGCCTCAGGAAGGTGGCGTCACCCGCCGGGGAGGCGGCGTTCCAGGCGTCCTTGCGGCCCAGTGGAATGATGACCTCGTTGACGAGCGGGTTGCCCAGGCGCGACACCTGGCGCCACTCGCTGACGATGCGGTTGCCGCGGCGCACGAGCATCTCGCGCTCGGCGTTGGCATAGATGCCGATCACCGACGCAGGGCTGGCGGCATTGGCCGGCACGGTGCGCGTGGCGCTGAGGAGCTGCTTGGGAAGCTGCAGCGCGATCGTGTGGACGTTGTAGCCGGTCAGGCCGTCGTCGCCGCCGCCCTGGTCACCCAGTCCGATGTTGGTGCGCCCGGGCGCGTCCAGGTTCACGAGGTCGAACGTGGCGCCCAGGTCGACGAAGAACGGGTCGTCGCGCTGTCCGGCGAAGACCTTGACCCCACCTGCGAGGGAGTGGATGGCGGGCGCGACCAGGGCGGCGTAGTTGGGTGTCGCCTTGGGACCGACGTTGTTCGGGGGAGAGATCAGACCGCGGCCAAGGGCCTTGGCCGACCTGACCGTGCCGTTGGCGCGCCAGGTGATGCGGGTCACCTTGTATGTCTGTGAGACGTTGAGGTTCGCGTACTTCCCGGTTGCCGGATCGAAGGTGACCGGCCCGGTGGTCGCCAGGAATGTGTTCGGGTTGGACGTGCGGGTGGTGAATCGGAAGTAGTAGGAGATGTCGCGCTTGCCGTCACCGGTGTTGTCGATGTGGATGCCGTAGCGGGCCGAGTCGGAGAAGCCGAAGAAGTTCGGGCCGCCTGCGGGCTCCTCGAACGGGATGTAGTTGGCCACGAGCGTCGCCGTGTCGGGACGGTCGGGGCTCGTGAAGGCGTAGACGTCGGTGTTGTCGGCCGTCGGATCTTGCGTGATGCCAGGTGCTTCGCGATGGCTGGAGCTGCTCGCGAGCGTCGGGATGATCGCCACGCCGGCAACGAGTGCCGCCAGGGGGACCGCTGCGACCTTGGCGCGTTTGGGGAACGCCACGGAGGTGTCCTTTCGGGAGGAGGTGACCGTTGGGGTTGCCCCTGCGGTCGGTGTCACCCCCCTATTCGCACCACCCACCGGTCTGGATCACCGCGGTCGGTCAGGTGGTGCGCAGCGCTCCCTGCGCCAGGATGGGGCCTTCTGGCACCGTGCGATGGGTGCGCGGCTGCGCCGTGATCGCAAACGTCTCGACCCCCGACAACCCACCCACGCTGACCGCCTGGCGGCGTGCGCCGTCCTCCTCCAACAGACCGACGGACTTCGGTGAGCCGCCCGGGCGGATCGCCCACAGCTGGTAGGCGCGGTCGGCGGTCAGTGGCGGCAGCCCAGTGAACTGCACGACGGCGGTGTCGCGCCCGGGCAGGAACACCACCTCGCCGCGCGCCGCCGGCATCGCGTCGGTGCCCGTGATGGGCGAGACGACCACGGCGGTCGGCGGCGACGCGTCGCGAAGGAGCGTCACGTTCCACGCGAGGAGCCCGACGAGGGCGGCGCCCATCACCGCCACCGCCACGCGCATGCGCGGCAGCGTGGCCCACCGGCGGCGAGTTCGCGTCCGCGCCGGCGCCGCCGGTTCGGGGAGCGCCGATGTGGTCGACCGCGCCTCCGCGCGCACCGTTGCCATGAGCGCGGCCTTCACGTCGGCGCGAGGCTCGTGCTGGGGCACGGACGTCGCCAGGCTGGCGGCCGCCACCCCCAGGTTCGCGAGCTCCTCGCGGCACACGACGCATTCGGCGGCGTGGGCTTCGACGCGTGCCACCTCCTCCGGTGTGGCTGCGCCCAGGGCGACGGGCGCGATCAGGTCGCGCAGGGCGTCGTGCTCGCCGCTCATGCCGATCCCTCCGCGACGCCGAGCGATCGACGCAGTCGGTCCAGTCCCAGTCGCATTCGTCCCTTGACCGTGCCGAGCGGCAGGTTCAGCATCTCGGCGATCTCGTGGTGGGTGAAGCCCCCATAGTAGGCAAGGCGCAGCACCCGCCGCTGTTCGTCCGGCATGTCCGCCAACTCCGCGCGGATCTCAGCCCCGAGCGACTGCTTGATGGCCTCGGACTGTGCGTCCGGCGCGGCGGGGCGGCGCTCTTCCATCGAACGCAACGCCTCCTGGCGCCGACTCATCGCCCCGGCGGTGCGGAGTCGGTCGACGCCACGGTTGTGGACGATCGCAAGCAGCCACGATCGCACGCTCCCGCGCGTGGGCGAGTAGCTGGCGCCGCCGCGCCAGACGGCGAGGAAGGCGTCCTGCACGAGGTCCTCGGCCGCGTCGCGGTTGCCGAGCAGCCGGTAGGCCAGGGAGTAGGCGCCGCGTGAGTGGCGGTCGTAGAGCACTTCGAACGCGTCCGGGTTCCCGTCGGCGACCAGGACGACGAGCTCTTCGTCGGCCATGCGAGTCGGGTCGGGGTGGGGCGGCGGAGGGCTCACGTCAGGGTGTATTCGGACGGCGTGCCGGTTTGGATCAGCTGAGCAGCCGCATGCTATGTGCGTGGATCCCGAGCGATGCGACTTACGGCACTGTTCGCGCGGTGACGGCTGCCACGGTCGGTCGGAGACCTCGTGTGTGCGCCCGCGGCGTTGCGACCGCTCTGCGTCGAGGGCAGCCCGCGTATCACGCCTCGGCTGCCGCGCTCAGTGAGTACGGAGGCCCCGCGCCCTACTTGCCACTGTCAAACACCGCGGGGTAGATTTCAACGATGAATCCTCAAAGATCCTTCACCCGTGGGGCCGTCGCAATCGCAATCGCAGCCGGTCTTTGGTCGGCGTCCGCGGCGAGCGCTGCACCAGTGGTGGTGCAGGTGCCCAAACCGAGCGCGCAGGTGGTGAAGATCTTGCCGCCGCTGGTGGTGGCCTACCCGCTGATTCCGAAACGCGACACGGTGATGAAGGAAGCGCCGAAGGGCCGGGTGACCCTCAAGCTGAAGCCCGGACCGTGGATCATCGCGACCGCGACCACGTCGAAGCTCGGTGCGAAGCGTCGCTACAAGGCGCGGTTGGTCGTCGTGGGATCGGCCGCGCAGACGCTGACGACCAAGGAAGTTGCCACACCTGCCCCGGGGGGCATCGCGATCGGCGAGATCGGCTTTGGTCCCAACGCGGCGGGAGTGCCGCTCTTCACCATCGAGGATTCGTTCAGGACAGATGCCCCGGGCCTGGCGAAGCTCGCTCCGTGCCGACCGCCGATCACTCCGCTCATGAGCAAGGACCCGCTGTGGCAGGCCATTCGGAAGGCGGCAGTCCAAGCTGGACGCACGGGGCCGAAGGCGATTCGCCCCGCTGCTCGCGCCGCTGCCGCACAATTGGGGGCGTCGACACCGGCGGCCACCTTCAGCGGAATGACCGACACCGAGGGAAGCCGCACCACGGGTTCGTTCACCATCACCGACTCCAACGGCCAGACGGTCTGGAGCGGGAAGTTCGAGGCCAAGGCGGGAGACTTCGGCACTCTCTACAAGCGCGCCTTCAACGCCGCACTTGCAGCGTTCTGCGCGCCGTCGCGCATCCTCGTGGAGGCATCGACCAAGTTCGAGTCGCAGGACATCCAGGGGACGGAGACCTACAAGGGGACCGGGGTGATCGAGGCCAAGGTCGTCGGTCGCGAGCGAGTCTCGTCCAACGGCGTCGTGGCTCGCGGCGATTTCGAGTACGAGGAACCGGTCCTGTGGGGAGGGCGCGAACCCGGCGCGACGATCCTGGTCGGTAAGTGCACTGCTCAGCCAACCGCGGTCTGGGAAGGCTTTGGGTTGATCTCTGCCCCGTTGGGGCCGCCGACGTCCATCGCGGTCTATCGACCGGACAGCACGTTCCTCGTCTTCCTGCCGTCCGCCGCGGTGGTGAGGTTCGACAAGGTGGCCCCAGCGGCGGACTGCACCGGAACGGGTGGGATCAGGGCGTTCTTCCTCACGGACGGGTACAAGCCGCATCAGGTCGTGGTTCCCGGGCTCAACAAGCCGACCGAACTCACCGGTCAAGGGACGGTCGGGACCACGACGACGAAGTGGACGACGACCGTGAAGATCACGCGCCTGCCGTCGATCGCCCCGTAGTCACCGTGGCGCGCCCTCGGGTTCAGTGTTGGCGTCCGCGCCGACGCTGCACCCGGGAGCGTGCACCTGCACCGATCGCCCGGCCGTGACGCCGGCGTGGGCGGGGCAAGGGGATCGGTGCCGAATCGTAGGAACCTAACTGTAGACTTGTGCAATCCATGGTCTCGCACGGGCCCCGGTTGCGGGGCGGCGGAGATCCCACGCAGTCAGAGAGGACAGCGGCAATGAATGCTCGGCTTCTGGTGGTGGTCGGCATGGGCACGCTCGCGTTTGGGCTCGTCGGTGGATCCTCGCCTGCGGCGACCGTGAAGAAGTGCCCGAAGGGCAAGGTCGCGCGCGTCACCAACGGCAAGCGGGTGTGCGTGCCCGCGAAGCGTTTCGTCGCACGGAGCGCGGTGACCTCGGCGTCGGCGTCGGCGCTGCGCACCGCCTTGACCAGCACCTCCGTCGGTCTGCGCCGCAAGGATGGCCGGCCGATCCCACGTCTCGTCAGCCCGCAGCGCGCCGCGCAGATCGCCGGCGGCTTTACCCAGGCCGAGTCGAAGCTCCGCGCCGGCGTGCGCGCCGCCCAAGCGCAGAAGGGCGTCGCGCACACCAACGAGATCGTCATCAGCTCGCCGGCCGTCACCCAGAACGCCAACGGCTCGGTCACCGGCCGCGCGGTGATGACTGAGTCGGGGTCGGCGAACGGTCTTGCCGTCGCCCTCGAAATGACCGGCCACCCGACGGGCCGCCTCGACATCGGCGTGGACTTCACCGTCGCGGATCCCTCGGGCAACGTGCTCACCAAGGGCCTGACGATACGCGACCTCACCGGCGGGAAGAACCCGGAGTGCCCCGTGAACGGCGCCGACATGCAGGCCACCGGGGGAGCCGACGGCACGTCTCGCTCTCAGGAGAGTTTCGGCGGCAAGAACGTCAAGCTCGGCACCATCCGCGAGGGGACGACCTTCACCGTCAAGTCTCGTGCGCGCGCGGCGCTTGGCGCCGACGGGCGCCTGCAGCCCATCACGGTGACGGTGACGGCATCCGCCGACTACTCCCGCAGCGCGCAGGCCCTCGCGTTCTTCGGTTCGCGGACACGCGTGGTCGCTACCGGATCCATGACCGGCAAGATCGATCCCGTAACGGGGCAGCTCTCGGGCGGCACCGTGTCCAGCAACGTCCGATCCTCCGGCTTCGGATCCGCGGCTGCGAGCGCCGAGACCACGTTCCGCAACCTGATCGAGCAGCAGATGCGCGAGGAGGTCGAACGCCTACGTAAGAAGTTCGCCGATGCCGCGAAGGACTGCGCCGGCTACGACGTCACGCTTGCGCTCACCACCAACGCGGAATTCGCGACCCACTCGTCGACGGGCGCGATCAACGCGACGCTCACGACGAGCGGCAGCGCAGCCGGACCCTTCACCGCGAGCGGCCCGATGAGCTACGCGAACGTGACCTTCTCATCCAAGATCGCCGAATGCCACTACGAGGACACCGTGCTGAACCCGTTGACCTTGACGGTGACGATCAAGAAGGTGGAGGGCGGCAACATCGAGGTCACGTGGGACGCTGCGGCGAACGGCGTCTCGACCACCGCGACCGTCGTGTGTATCGATCCCGGTCCACCGGTGAGGATCGACCGCGTCCCGGGAATGGCGGGCGTCAACCTCCTGACGCCGAGCCCGACGACGTTCGAACTGCCGCCGGACGGTGGGCAGGTCGCCATCGGCGGTGGCTTCCAAAGCGGCGGCGACGGATGGGCCCACACCGGCACGGTGACCGTCAAGCGCCATACCCGTTGACGCAGCGCGCGATCTGTAGGAAGGATGTTCGCGTCCGAGCCAACGATCGGCTCCAGCGGTCATTACAAACGGAGCGGTGTAGGAATCGGCGATGCTAGTGATTTGCAGGCGCTTCGTCTCTCAGGGCACCTCTGGGGGAGCATCGGGGAGCACGAGATCGCGGGTCGGCGCATCATGTCGCTTGAGGGACCGGGGTTATCGTCACCCAGTCAGAGACGTTCGCGAGGAGCCAGTCCCTCGCTCGAACAGACGCGTATACCTGCCGGTTCTCCTCGACGCGGAAGAGATCGCGATCGCCGAGGGATCCAGACACGTACCTGAACTCATAGTCCCATCGACCCGGGCCGACGTCTGCACGGACCAGCTCGGCACCGGTGCCGAGCACCAGCTCCCACAACGGCCCAATGGCCGCGGCGGTCGATGGGCAATTGGCGCGGTCCAGAATGTATCCCTCAGGCTCACCGCCTTCCGGGTATTCCTCCGGGTGTTTCGCCGATAGGTCCCAAGACTCCCATCGGAGCTCGACGACCTGCTCGAGTACAACCGGGGCAAACGCCACGCCGCGAAGGTCGGAGCGCTCAATCGCCCGACGAAGGTCGTCGGTGACGACCACGTCACTGATTCCTGGGAACGTGACGGGCGGGACAAACGGCCCGGTCCGCTCAAGCCGAATCAGACCATCGGTCTCGCCACGACCGAGATGGGCACTCATTCCGTGAACGAGGATGGTCCCGTAGTCGCCCCACGGCGAGTCAGCTGGTTCGACCTGGAAGAGTGCGTCGGTTTCGTCGGCGGCCGGGTCGGAAGTCATCACTGCCTTTCAGGTGCCACGCTGGTCGCCCTCGATCGAACTCAGATGGTTCACAGCGCGCTCTCGGTACAGAACGGGCGAGTACGAGGCGCGAGCAGACTGGCTTCCTGGATGGATGGACCAGCGAACCCAAGTCTAGGGCTTCGATAGAAGCGGTCGCTCCCCGGTTGTGCCCACGACGCGACTCCGGTGCCACCACGATGCGATCCACCTCCTCGCCGTCGACCAACACGTGCGGAAACGTGTCCGCAGCGACGAGCTTCGAGGCCTACGTAGCCAGGCACCGATTTGTGCCAGCTGATTCCCTCGTGCGCGAGCGGCTGATGCGCCGGTGACGCAGGTCGTGCGGGCTGCAGAGCAGGGTGCCCGCCGCCTTGCACGCTCACGCCATCTCGCGACGCAGCGCGGCCTGCTCGACGCCGCGAAGGCGGTGCCTCGACGACTCTGCTGTCGGCGTGATCGGCCGCGCTACAGTCGCGCCCGTGGAAGCACGACCGTCCGAAGTGCGCGCGCGCCTCGATCGCGCGTCCGTGTGGCACGCCGCCACCGCCGTGGTCGCGGCGGTCGCCCTGGCCATCCAGATCGGTCTGGTGATCAGCGGGGCCTCGGTGCTCGTGACGACCTCACCGGTGCCGGACACCGCGACACGCCTCCTGCGGTTCTTCAGCTACTTCACGGTGCAGAGCAACATCCTGGTTGCCATCACGGCGCTGTCCTTGGTGCGGCGGCCCAGCCGGGACGGGCGGGTGTGGCGGGTGGTGCGATTGGACGCCCTCGTCGGGATCACGGTCACCGGGGTCGTGCACTGGTTCTTGCTGAGGCCGCTGCTCAACCTTCACGGTTGGTCGTACGCCACCGACAAGCTGCTCCACGTGGTGGTCCCGCTGATGGCGGTCGTCGGGTGGGTGATGTTCGGTCCGCGCAGTCGACTCACGCCCTCAGTGCTGCTTCCCGCCCTGATCTGGCCGGTCGCCTATCTGGGCTACACGTTGGCCATGGGCGCGGATTCGGGCTGGTATCCGTATCCGTTCCTCGACGTGGGACGGCACGGGTACCCGAGGGTCCTTGCGAACGGCGCCGTGATCGCGGTGCTGTTCGTCGCCACCGCCGCACTTTCACTAGCCGCGGATCGCCGCCTGGCGCGAAGTCAGGGCGGCGCTGCAAGGCCGGCCGCTCCAGGGAGCTGATCGGCTGGAACGAGCCGGATGGGGTCGAGGCACGCGGCGCTCGTAGGTCACGCGGCCGAGGGGAATCGCGAACTTCTGCTCTAACAGGGTCCGTTGCGGAGCGTTCGCCCGCAGCGACGCAGCTCGCATCGATTGCCCATAGGTGCGGCAGCCGGCACCGCCAGGCCATGACCTGGCGAGGACGCGGTATGCCCTGGCGAGCACGACCTCGCACGTGAACGCAGCCGGGCCGGCCAATGCGACACTTTCACGGAGCGGCGTAGGAATCGAACCTACCGGGCGGGGGTTGACCCCTCCCCGCTCGTTTTGAAGACGAGTCGGGCCACCAGGCCCCGGCCGCTCCCCGGGCCGCGAGCATAGACGCCGGAGTGCCGCGTCAGGTGGCGCGCGGTGGCACGAGGCGGATGCGGTCGATCACCTTGCCGGTGTCGTCGAACGCACGCACGCCGATCTTCGTACGGCTCGCCTCGATCACCAGGAAGTTGTGCACCGACTGGCAGGTCTTCAGGCCGGCCGCGGGCCGGAAGCACGGATACAGGGGGGCGCCGCCGCCGCCGGCGGTGATGTAGGTAACGGTCTTGTACTGGATGCGCTCGTAGTTGTGGTTGTGGCCCTGCAGCACCAGCTTCACGCCGTGCTTCACGAACAGCGGCTCCCACAGACGCTGCTGGATCTTCTGCGGAGCATGGGTGCCGGCGGTACGGGTGGGCTGGTGGTAGATCACGATCACCGGGCGCGTCTTCTCGGCTGCCAGCGTGGAACGCAGGAAGCGCAGCTGCGTGGTGTTGGAGGGCCGGTTCGCGTCGAGGTAGATCAGGCGCACCGCACCACCGGGGGTGATCGTGTACCAACGACGACCCGAATTCAGCACGGTCCGGGTGGACGGCCCGGGGACGTCGTGGTTGCCCCAGGCGGCGCGCCACGGCAGACCGGTGTCGATGAGGCACTTCATCGGGGTGTTCCACGTCGCGGCGGTCGCCGTGCCGGTGGGATAGAAGTTGTCGCCCACGGTGGCGATGAAGCTGAACGCCGCGGCGGCGTGCTGCGCGCACATCTGCTGGGCCACGCGCTTCTGCGCCGTGGTGCCAGCGCCGAAGTCACCGATCACGCCGAACCGCACCGCCTGCGCCGGGCCGGCGGCTGCGGCGACTCCTGCGATCGTGGCGGCGAAGGCGGCGACTAGACGTCGCCGGCGCATCATCGTCCGTCACCCTCCATCTCGGCGCGCAGCGCCGCAGCGCGTTCGCGCAGGCGTGCTCTTGCGGCCTCGAGGTCGGCCACCGACGCCTGAAGGGCAGCGAGGTCCGCTGCCGTGGGCTGCGCCGCGGCGGGCGCTGCTGCGGCCATCGGCGCGTCGCGGCGGTCGCCGGCCTCAGCCGCCGGCTGCTGCACCTGCGGCCGGGGCGCGGCCGGCTCGAGATCGGCGGGGGAGTGGGGAGCGGCCGGCTCCGCGGGCCACTCGGCGTCGGCGGGCTCCAGCTCGATGAGATGGCGGCGGTACAGCGCCGCCCCGGCGCCGAGCCCGGCACCGGCGGCTGTCGCGACCAAGAATCGACCGATGGCCCTGAACACGCATCCTCCCCGACGTCGCCGTGAGTGTACCGCCAGCCGCCGGCAATTGGCACCAAGGCGGTTGGAAGTTGGTGCAGTGCGTAGGTGTCAGGACTCAGATGGCTGGTATATTGTCGTGCCCGCTCAGGCGGGAAAACCGGCGCCTGGGCGCACCACGCCAGGCCCGGACCGGGTTTCGCGAACATTTGGAGGCAAGGGATCAACCCGTACGAGATCATGCTCATCCTCAACCCCGAGGTCGGTGGGGAGCGCCACGACGAGATCGTCGAACGCGTCCGCTCGCTCGTGGTTGGTTCCGACGGCGCCGTTGCGCACGTCGACGACTGGGGGGAGCGCAAGATCTCCTTCCCGATGGAGGGCAAGCAGAACGGCCGCTTCATCCTTGTCACCTGCGACGCGAAGCCCGAGGCGCTGACCGAGATCAACCGCGTGCTTGCCATCAACAAGGACGTCGTGCTGCGCTCGCAGACCATCAAGCTCTCCCGCGCCATGGCGGAGATCCAGAAGGAGAAGGGCGCGACCGCCCCGACCGACGATCGGCCGGACGGCGAGCCGTTCCCCCGGGCGCCGCGACCGCAGCGCCGCCGGGCCCGCTAGCACGAACAGGAGCGACAGATGGCAGCCGACCTCAACCGCGTCACCCTCGTGGGACGCCTCACCCGTGATCCGGAGCTGCGCCACACCGCAGGTGGCGACGGCGTGTGCTCCATCCGCCTGGCGGTCTCCAGCCGCTCGCGTGACGAGAACGGCCAGTGGGGCGACAAGCCCAACTACTTCGACGTGACCGTCTTCGGCCGCCAGGCCGAGACCGCCTCCAACTACCTGGAGAAGGGTCGCCGTATCGGCGTCGACGGTCGCCTGTCGTGGCGCGAGTGGACTGCGCAGGACGGCACCAAGCGTCAAACGGTGGAGGTCATCGCCAACGACATCTTCTTCTTCGACTCCCGTGGTGAGGGAGGCGGCGAGGGTGGCGGCGGCAACCGCGGCTGGTCGGCCCCGGCCGGCACGGACCTTCCTGTCAACACTTCCGACATGTCGGCGCCTGTCAGCGACGACGACATTCCCTTCTAACCCGCTCGAGGTGTAACGGTGCAGGCAATCCTTGCTCAGGACGTGGACGGTCTCGGGACCGCAGGGTCGGTCGTGAACGTCAGCCGCGGCTACCTTCGCAACTACCTGATGCCCCGCAAGCTCGCCGAGCTCGCCACTCCCGCCAAGATCGCCGAGGCGACGCGGCGTATGGAGGCGGAGAAGGCTGCGGCGGCCAAGCGCGTGGCCGAGGCCAACGACATCGCGGAGCTGCTCAACCGCACGATCCTGACGCTCAAGGCGAAGGCGGGCGGCGACGGGCGACTGTTCGGGTCGATCACGTCGCAGGACATCGCCGACGCCATCAAGGATGCGCGGCAGATCGACGTCGACCGGCACGACATCACCATCGAGCCGCCGATCCGCCAGACCGGCACCTACACCATCCCGGTGCAGGTCGTGCCCGGCGTCAGCGCGGAAGTCAAGACGATCGTCAGCCCGCTCGTCGACGAATCCTGAGCACCGACAGCAGCGTCACGCGACGCTCAAGTCCATCGCACATGGCCGAACGCGTTCCACCACCGCAGAACGTCGAGGCCGAACAGCATCTGCTCGCGGCACTCATGGACGCGTCGGGCAACCTCGCCGAGACGCTGTCCATCGTGCATCAGGACGACTTCTACCGTGAGGGCAACCGCCTGATCTTCCAGGCGATGCTCGACCTGTTCATGACCGGCGAGCCCATCGAGCCGATCACGGTGATCGAACAGCTCACCAAGTCCGGCACCCTCGAATCCGCCGGCGGCCGCGACGCGGTGCTCGACACCGTCGAGACGCCCTACATCGCGGCCAGCTACCGCACCTACGCCGAGATCGTCCACGACACCGCGATGCAGCGCCGCCTGCTGCAGGTGGGGCAGTCCATCGAGGCGATCATCGCCGGGCGCGAGGGCGAGACCTCCGACATGCTCAAGCAGGCAGAGGATCTGGTCTACGGCCTGTCGCAGAAGACCACGCGCGGCGACTTCGAGGCCGCGCAGAAGCTCGTGCACGAAAACGTCGAGCGTCTCGTCAAGGCATCGGAGGCCGGCGACGAGATCACCGGCCTGGCGTCGGGCTTCGACGATCTCGACCGAATGACCGGCGGCTTCCGCCCGGCCAACCTCGTGGTCGTGGCCGCCCGCCCCAGCATGGGCAAGACCGCGCTCGCGCTCGGCATGGCGCTGAACGCCGCCATGGACAACGGCAAGACCGTCGCCATCTTCAGCCTTGAGATGTCGAAGGACGAGATCATCGGCCGCATGCTCTCGTCGGCGGCCATGGTCGACGGCTCGCGCCTGCGCACCGGCCGGCTGTCGCAGGACGACTGGCCGCGCATCGGCACCGCCGCCGACAAGCTCGCCAAGTGCAACATCTTCATCGACGACTCCGAAGGGGTCAGCGTCGCCGAGATGCGCACCAAGTCGCGGCGCCTCAAGAGCCGCGTCGGCCTCGACCTCGTGGTGATCGACTACATCCAGCTGATGGAGGGCATGCCCGGCCGGCGCCGCGACGAGAACCGCGTGCAGGAGCTGTCGGCCATCTCGCGGTCGCTCAAGCTGATGGCCCGCGACCTGGACGTGCCGCTCATCATCCTGTCGCAGCTCAACCGTGCACCGGACGCCCGACCCGACAAGCACCCGATGCTGTCGGACCTGCGCGAGTCGGGCGCGATCGAGCAGGACGCCGACATGGTGCTGATGCTCTACCGCGACGAGTACTACAACAAGGACAGTGAGGAAAAGGGCATCACCGACCTCGACATCGCCAAGCACCGCAACGGCCCCACGGGCCGGGTGAAGCTGGCGTTCCTGGATCGGTACGTCAAGTTCGACAACCTCGCGCCGGACCGTTAGGAAGGAACAGCAACCGATGTCCGCGACAGTGATCGTCGGCGCCCAGTGGGGCGACGAAGGCAAGGGCAAGGTCGTCGACCTGCTCGCCGAGCGCAGCGACGTGGTGGTGCGCTACCAGGGCGGCAACAACGCCGGCCACACCATCGTGCGCGACGGCGAGACGTTCAAGCTGCACATCATCCCGTCGGGAATCCTCTACGAGAACAAGCTGTGCATCGTGGGCAACGGCACGGTGGTCGACCCGGGTGTGCTGTGCGAGGAGATCTCGTCGCTCACGGCACGCGGTATCTCGGTGGACGGCCTGCGCCTGTCCGGCGGCGCGCACCTGATCATGCCCTACCACGTGCTGATCGATCAGGCGTCCGAAATCCGTCTGGGCCGGTTCTCCATCGGCACCACCCGCCGCGGTATCGGCCCGTGCTACCAGGACAAGGCCGCGCGCGTCGGCATCCGCGCTCAGGACCTGCTGGACGAGAGCATCCTGCGGCGCAAGCTGCAGATCGTGATCGCCGGCAAGAACGAGCTGCTGCGGCGCATGTACGACATGGACGGCCTCGACCCCGACAAGGTCGCCGACGAGGCGCTGCGCCACGCCGAGTTCCTGCAGCCCTTCATCGCCGACGGGTCGCTGCTCGTCAACCGTGCCCTCGACGCCGGCAAGCGCGTGATCTTCGAGGGCGCCCAGGGCACCATGCTCGACGTCGACCACGGCACCTACCCCTTCGTCACCTCGTCCAACCCGGTGGCCGGCGCGGCCTGCACCGGCGCGGGCGTCGGTCCCACGCGCATCGAGAAGGTCCTCGGCGTGGCCAAGGCCTACGTCACGCGGGTGGGCGAGGGGCCGTTTCCCACCGAGACCGACGACGCCGCCGGGCAGCACATGCTCCAGAAGGGGCACGAGTTCGGCACCACCACCGGCCGCCAGCGCCGCTGCGGTTGGCTCGACCTGGTGGCCCTGCGCTACGCCGTTCGTGTCAACGGCCTCACCAAGCTCGCCGTCACCAAGCTCGACGTGCTGTCGGGGCTGACCACGCTGCGCGTGTGCGTGGCCTACGAGACCCGCGAGGGTGAACGGCTCGCCGAGCTGCCCGACAACCAGACCGTGTTCCACAACTGCACGCCCGTGTACGAGGACGTGGCCGGTTGGGACGAGGACATCAGCGAGGCTCGCGAACTGGACGACCTGCCCGCCGGTGCCCGTGCCTACATCGACATGATCGGCGAGGCGGTCGGCATCCCGGTGGCGCTCATCGGCACCGGCCAGGGTCGCCACCAGATCATCGACAACATCGTCTAGCCGGCGGTGGCGGCGCACGTCGTCGGCGCGCTCGGGACCGCTCGCTAGCATCGCGCGCATGCCACTCATGCCGAAGCGCCGCCTGGGCTCGAACCTCCCGCTGCCGCCGTCCCTCGACGTCATACGGCTGGCGGGCCTGCTGCGCAGCGGGGTTCGCCTCATCGCGCTCTGTGCCTTCATCGCCCTCGTCGGGATGCTGAGCCCTCGACTGGGATCGGGCGGAGCGGGTGCGGTGGCTGCGGTGGGCTTCGGCGCGGTGATCGCCGGCGCCATCGCCTTCGCGGTCGCGGCGCACCATGTGGAGCGCACAGCGGCGTCGTCGTTCGGGGCGGTTCGCGTGGTGCAGGCGACGCTCGTGATCCTGCGCAGGCTCGGCCTTCCACTGTTGGCGCTCGCCTTCTTCCTGCTGTGGACCTTTGTGTACCTGGCGCTCTATGCGATCCACCCGGCCGAGGCGTTCACCGGTCTGCCCAAGAACGCATCGCCCCGCTTTGCCGACTTCTTCTACTACTCGGTGATGACCGCGCTGGTGTCGCCGCCGGGCGACATCATCGCCGCATCGCGCGGCACGCGCAGCGCGACGATGATCGAGATGCTCACGGGGCTGTCGCTGCTGGCCACGTATCTCTCCAGCCTGGTCGACCTGCCCGCCCGGCCCGGCGCAACGGATGCAGCGATCGCCCGGGACCAGCCCGACGAGTCACCAGGCGAGCCACGCCCCGGCCAGTAGGCCTTGGGGTTCGGTCCCCACCTCACGGTGCGGCGACCGACGGGCGTCGGCTTGGGGGTGAGGGCGCATCTGTGCGCGTCGAGCTGCGAGGAACGACGGGCTGGACCTCGTCACTCTCGTGCGGCGACGGCGACGCGGCTGCCCGGTGGCGGCGGGTAGCGCACCTGCACGTCCAGGCCGCCTCCGGGTGACTCGTGCAGCGTGATCACGCCGCCGTCGGCCTCCACCAGCCGGCGCACGATCGCCAGCCCGAGGCCGGTGCCGTCGGCCGGGTTGCGCTCCGACCGCCAGAAGCGGTCGAAGGCCCGCGACCGCTCCGCCTCCGACATGCCCCGGCCGGTGTCCACCACGTGCACCTCGGCGCCGCCGCCGATCATGCGGTGGGCGCTCACCGTGATCATGCCTCCGCGCGGTGTGGCCTCGAGCGCGTTCTCGATGAGGTTGTCGACCACCTGCTCCAGGCGACCGGGCGCTGCGGCGGCGAGCACCTGCCCGTCCGCACGGCTCTCCACCGACACGCCGTTCTCTCCGGCGAGCGCCGACCATAGCTCGACCCGTTCGCTCACCAAGCGGCCGACCTCGATGGGCTCGGACGCGCGCTCCATCACCGAGGGTCGCGACAACACAAGCAGACCATCCACCAGGCGGTTGAGCCGGTCCACCTCGGCCACGGCGGCCTCGAGGTCGAGCTGGTCGGCCCCGGTGGCCTGCGACTCGAGGTTCTCCAGCCGAAGCCGCATCGCCGCCAGCGGAGTGCGCAGCTGATGCGACGCGTCGGCGACGAAGGCCTCGCGTTCACGCAGCAGATCCTCGACGCGCGCGACCATCTGGTTGAAGCGGGTCGCCAGCGACCGGACCTCCGCGGGGCCGGTCACCGGCGCGCGCGCCGACAGGTCGCCGTCGCCCGCCGCCACGGACGCGCGTTCCACGCGGGCCAGCGGTCCGGCGATCGATCGCGCAAACCGCAGGCCCACCAGCGCCGCGACCGACAGCACGAACACCGCCAGCGCACCGAGGATCACCCACACCCGGCGCACGCGCGCGTCCACGGTGGAGGTGGGGAACGTGATGCGCACCGCTCCGCGGATGTCGGTGCCGCCGATGATCGGCACCGCGACGTAGAAGATGCGCATCCCGAGCGTGCCTGAATAGCGGGAACCGGACGCAGGCTCGCCGGCGAGCGCCTTGATGAACTCCTCGCGGGTCGTGAAGTCGCGGTTCGCCTCACCAGAGGTGTCGACGATCGAGGTGCCGTCGGCGCGCACGATCACCACGCGCTCGTCGTCGACCAGGTGATCGCGGACGAACTTCTCCACGGCCGGCAGCGCCGTGGCCTTCGGCTGGGCCTCCAGCACGTCCTCGCTGAAGGCCGCGAGCGCCACCGCGTCGCGCTCGATCTTGTTGGTCGTCTTCGAACGCTCGCTGCGCTCGAACGTGATGGCGAGCGGGATCGACAGCACCAGCAGGACGAACGCGGCGAGCGTCAGATAGCTCGCCAACAGTCGTCGACTCACTCCCGCTCGCTCCGAAGCCGGAACCCGATCCCGCGCACCGTCTCGATCACCACCTCGTCGCCGAGCTTGCGGCGCAGCGATGCGATGTGCACGTCGATCGTCTTGGTCGACCCGTACCAGGTGGTGTCCCACACGTCCTGCAGCAGCTGCTTGCGCGACACGACCGCCCCGGGATCGGCCGCCAGGGCGGCCAGCAGGTCGAACTCCTTCGTGGTGAGGGCAACCTCGTTGCCGTCCACCAGCGCGCGCCGCGAGCGCAGATCGACCTCGAGGGCGCCCGCCTGCATCGACTCGGCCTGCTCGGCACGCCCGGACGTGCGCCGGGTCACGGCACGAATGCGCGCGATCAGCTCACGCACCCCGAACGGCTTCACCACGTAGTCGTCGGCGCCGAGCTCGAGTCCGATCACGCGATCGGTCTCCTCGCCACGCGCGGTGACCATGATGATCGGCACGTCGCTCTGCGTCCTGATCTGACGGCACACGTCGTAGCCGTCCATGTCGGGCAGCCGCAGGTCGAGCAGCACCAGGTCGGGCAACGGCGCCGCCAGGGCCTCCGCCCCGGTCGCCACGCGCGACACCTCGTATCCCTCGCGGATGAGCCCCTCCACCAGTGGCGTGGCGATGGCGTCTTCGTCCTCGACGATTAGAACATGCATGGCTGCATGCTGACCGATCGCGCCCGCGGCCGGAAGGCATCTTTGCACTTTCCTTGCCATCTCCGCGACAGACCTAAGTCGACGGGTCCCCCGAGGGGCGATACATTCCCGCTGTGACCTGCCGTCAGACCATCGCCGATCGGAGCCGGGAATCGTGAAGGGCCTACCACCGATTCGCTGGGCGTGGGCATCGCTGTTGCTGCTGGTGGTCGGGAGCGCCGCGATCGCCGCCACGTCGCTGCGGGGCGACCTCGTGGGCGAGCCGGACTCGCTCGGCAACCTGAACCGTCAGGTACTGAAGTCGGCAAGCGCAACCACCGCGTCGTCGCACACGGCCACGTCGGCAACGCGGTCGGCGACGCAGAAGACCGCTGCCAAGCCCGCCAAGAGCTCGGCAGCATCCGTCATACCATCCGGCTCGAGCACGCGCAGCGCGCCGCCCACCCGGTCTGGCAAGTCGACCGCACGAACGTCCACGCGCACCGTGCGACCGGCCGCGCCGAAACCACGTACGCCGACGCGCACTCCTCCGACCAAGAGGTCCGGCTCGAGCTCTGAGGGCTCCTCCGACGACAGCAAACGTCACTCGGGGGGCGACGACTCCAAGAGCGGATCCAGCGGCGGATCGGGTTCCAGCGGCGGCAAGCACGGGGGCGACGACGACTGACCGTCGTCGGGCGACGCTCCCGCGAGTGTCGCGGGTTGCTAGCTCGCGCTCAGCAGCAGCACCAGCGTCGTGAGCCAAATCGCGCTGACGGCGATTCCCGCCGGCCAGCCGCCTGACATCGTGACCGCCACGACAATGGTCGCAACCACGGCTGCGGCCATGATCGCACCCAGCACCCAGCGCGCCTGGGAGTCGGCACGGCGTTCGGCCATCACCGGTGGCTCCCGCGGCACGCCCGTTGGCGCCTGGTGGGCATCGAGGTAGGCGTCGAGCGCCCGCATCGCCTCATAGGCCGCCCTGTCTG
>WBZQ01000141.1_pt1 | contig 64181 bp, 63 predicted proteins | sample 5204251 | NCBI WGS metagenome assembly WBZQ01 (sample SAMN12412402, study PRJNA552823) | activated sludge metagenome | isolation source: activated sludge from nitrification reactor of wastewater treatment plant... | place: USA: Virginia | collected 2017-09
TAAATTAGGCTGCGAGTGCCAGTTCTTGGTTGGCAGTTGCGTTTTTCCCGGAATTTTACGAGTTCCCGAGATCTCGACATGCAACGATGGCGTCAATATCCCCGTCGAAACCGGTCGCCCCCTTTCTTGGTGATCGCTATTCGTAGGTCGTCGTTCGTATCTCGTATCTGGACCACACGGCTACAACACTAGACACTGGATTCGCGAGATACGCTTCACGAGCGACGCATTATATAGATGCTCATCATACCGCACAGGTCAAGGGGATGCCAGGGGAGGGAGAGGGCGCCGCTCCACCGGATACTTCCGCTCACGCCAGGCATCGAGACCGCCTTCCAGCGGACGAACACGATGGATGCCTTTCTTCTTCAACAAAAACGCCGTCCTGGCGCTGGACACCTCATTGGGGCAGGTGCAGTACAGCACGATGTCGCGGTCGCGCGGGATCTCGTGATGGCGGTGCTCAATGTCCTCCAACGTGAAATTGATGGCGCCGGGGATCGTGTCCGGATCGAGTTGCAGGGACAGGGGATGGCGCACATCCACCACGCTGATCGCCTCGCCGGCATCCAGACGCTCCTTGAGCTCCTCCACGGAGATCTTTGACATGCGCAGATATCGCAGGAACCTCTGCCGAAGGTAAAACTTGTAGCCGATGAACCCCAGGAGGCCGACAACCAACAGCGCGAGCAACAGCCCGCCGCCCTGATCGAACAGACCGACCAGTTGTTCGAGTTGATTACTGAAGAGGGCCCCGACGCCGGCACTCACCCCAGCCCAAATGAGGGTGCCGGCCACGTCATACAGGATAAACGTGAGGGCAGGCATACCAACGATCCCGGCCAGCGGAGGCGCGACGGTGCTGAAGCCGGGGATAAATTTGGCGAGCAGGAGGGCGCGGGGACCGTTCCGATGAAACAGATTCTCCGTGTCGCGCACGCACGAGTCCGGCTCCAGCGACAGCCGGCAGAGGAAGCCGAGCACCCTTCCCCCCTTGTACCGCCCCAGATAGTACCAGGCGACATCGGGCGGCAATGACGCGACTACCGGCACGAGGAGCGCAGCCGCCACTGACATTTTACCGGCCCCCACGAGGGCGCCGGCGGCGATCAGCAGGGGAATGGCCGGAATGGGAAAGCCGATCTGCTCGGCAAAGATCACCCAGAAGAGCACCCCCACCCCGTGGTCGGCGAGGAATTGAAAGGTCGTCACTGCACCTCTCCTGGTTCAGGCACTCCGGAATCGTGAAAAGCGGGCAAATAGGATCGCGGCGAAAGGCAGTGCCAGACCGAGTAGGGTCTGGACGATCAACAAGATGCCCAACTGACTATAGTCGTCGGGCGTCTGAATGGCGTTGGTCACCGGATCGCGCACCTCCCGAGTGACCACGAATAGTTCATTGAGATATTTCGTGCCGAGCTGGCTGAGCGACAGGGCGAGATTCGTAAACGAGGCCATCACCGCAAAATAGGTGGCTTTCAAATTGGCGGGCGCGGAGTTCGCAATCCAAGCCAGCATGGGAATCATGGAAATCTGGCCCAGGGGCGATTCGAGCGCCGTATTCACCAGGGCGATAAACCGCGCATCGACCACGCCGCCGGTCATCGCCGCCGTCCATTGGTGAAGCCCGTAATACATGCTGACGATGGGAAGCCCTAAGAAAAACGCCGCCACAGTGAGAAAGCCCACCACATAGGCGATCGACCGTTCCGCCATGAACCGGCGAAAGAGAAACATGCCCGCGAGCGTCAAGGCACTGCCGATCAGCGACAAGACCGACAGAAATTGCTGGTCGAATTTCAGCTGGTCGATCATCCACCAGGTCGCGCCTTCACCGGGTCCCGGCACCGCACGGAACACGAACACCACCAGGGCGGTGCCCACGAGCACATGCCGGGCGGGAGGATCCAGTTCGCGGGTTAAACGGACCATCAGCACCGACACGATGGCCATCGATCCCGCAAAGACGATTTCCTCGCTGTACGGAAAGTCCGCGACACCCACCGTCACGGTAAACAACACAAAGACCAGACTCCCCCCGAGAATCCACCAATTGGGTGTGATCGGCTCCGCAGGCCGGTCCAGCAGGGCCGCAATCTGCCCCGGCGTCAGCCCCTGACTGAGGAAGCGACGCCTCGCCCGCAGACGCAGGATCGACGCGGTGATCACGCCGAGGACCGACACGGCCGGAATGGTCAACGCGAGGAGATAGACCTGTTGATAGATCTCGGCGACCTTCTCCTTCGGCAGGTTCTCGACACCGGTAAACAGATACAGATTGATCAAGGAGACCAGAATGCCGCCGCCGATAATGGCGACGCGCCCGAGCGTCTGCATCGTCGTGTGCATGAGCTTGAGCGTGCCCTCATCGATCGGGTGCCCCCGTTCGTCCACCCGGGGAACTGCCTCGACGGTCATGGCATCCGCCACCGTGTCCTGAATCACGTAGCCGATCGGCGACAACAACACACTCAGCACGTACCACACTTCCGCCGGCATCACCGCCACCATTGCCTCACGGTGCCCGATCAGCCCGACCATGATGAGCAAGCTCGCCGCAATCACTCCGGCCCCGACGTACACGAGCAGACTTTTCCATCGCCAGAGCAGGTCCACCAGATGCCCGAACGGCATTTTCAGCGCCCAGGGGATCCCGGCCCAGAACCCCAGTGCGGCGAGAAAGGCCGCCGAGAGGCCTAGATAATCTTTCACAAAGAAGGTGCCCACAATACCGGTGAGCCCGGAAATGCCGGCGGCCATGTAGACCATGAGCGGCGGAAGATAGGACAGTTGGAAATCGCGAACGAGCTCAAGAATATTGCGCTCGATCCAGCGAGACACGGCAGTCATCATATCGGCATAACCAGAGAGGGCCCTGGCACTCTCATCCTCCTCCTCTCTGTTACCCGTATGCAGCAGGGATTTGCAAGCCACCGGGCAGACGGGGAGGGCCGAAGCCAGCAGGCCACGGCCCCCCGACGGTGCACGGCCTCTTATTTCGGAAACTCGACCGGTGCCGTGACCTGTTGCCAGCCTTCCCCATTGAGTGATCGCAGCAACGCCACCAGATCCTGCTGCTCCCCCTCTGTGAGCTCAAGAGGAATCAGGGTGTTGTCGAGATAGGGATTCTTGATTCCGCCCTGATTGTAAAACCTGACGACCTCCTCAAGGGAGGCAAACCGGCCGTCATGCATGTAGGGCGCCGTCCGCGAAATCTCCCGCAAGGTCGGCGTCTTGAATGCCCCAATGTCATCGGGATTCTTGGTCACCATGTACCGACCCAAGTCCACCGTGTTGGTATCCCAGCCAATTCCCAGGTTATGAAATTTTTCGTCGGAAAAATTGAACCCGGAATGGCAGCGAGTACAGCGCGCTTTGCCGCGGAACAGCTCCAGACCACGTTGCGCCTGCGGACTCAAGGCTTGTTCCTCACCGCCCATGTCGAAGCGATCTACCGGGCTGTTGCCGGACAACAACGTCCGTTGAAAGCTGGCGATAGCCCGGCCGACATCGCCGATGGTCACCTCCCTGCCGAACACCTCACGAAACAGCTTGCGATACCCCTCGATGGTCTTCAGTTTTGCCACCAGTTCATCGTGATCGATAAATCCATGCTCGACCGGACTCACGAACGGGCCGATCGATTGATCCTCCAGGGTCTCCGCACGGCCGTCCCAGAACTGCGCCTTGCTATACACGCGATTGATCGCCGTTGGCGCGCTTCGGCCGCCTTGCAACCTGTTGATCCCCGTCGAAACCGGCTGGCCATCGGTGAACGCCAGCCCCGGCATGTGGCAAGTAGCACACGCAATGCTGTTGTTCTTGGAGAGACGCTTGTCGAAAAAGAGCCAGCGCCCCAATTCGATCTTCTTCGCCGTTTGCGGATTCTCTGCCGGAATATAACCGGCAGGGTCCTCTAGACCGAACGGCACTTCCCGCATGGTGGACATCGGACCCGATTGCGGCACCGACGGCTCACCCATCACCCTTGTAGCAGCAAGGCCGATCGCCCCGACCATCACTCCTGCCGCCACACCGGCCACCCATCTCACCCTTCTCTGTCCCATGGTTCCTCCCTTTGTCTTTACCGCCGCAATGCCGTGCATGGATGGATCATCGAAACATCAAGGTCGAACCGGGCCGATCGTGGCGCTCGACATGCCGTTCGATCTTTTTGACGAAGGCTTCATCCACTGGGGCCACGCTGGTTCCTTCGGTGAAAGCCACCCTGTCATGACCGGCCTGCTTCGCCGGCGCAGCACAGCCCTGCAAGAACACCACGAAACATCCAATCCCCAGAGCCGCCACAATCTGTCGCATCACCCACCTCCTTGTTGCATGGTTGCTTGGTTGCGACGTCATGACTTCACGATACCGGTTGCCCTACTATCAGTCCAATTGATAGTGTATGCATGGTCGATTAATTAAATTTATCTCTTGAGGATTCCCGTCCATGACCCTCACTGAGCTGCAGTACATCGTCACCCTCGCACAAGAACGGCATTTCGGGCGGGCGGCCGAGCGGAGTTTCGTGACGCAACCAGCCCTGAGCCTGGCGATCAAAAAACTGGAGGAGGAGTTGGGCGTCGCGATTTTTGAGCGGCGCAAGCATCAGGTGGTGCTGACACCGCTGGGGGAACAAATCGTCCACCAGGCTCAGCTGGTGCTGGAGGAAGTGGATCACATCAAACTGCTCGCCGCTCAGGGGAAGAATCAGCTGGTGGGCGCCTTACGGCTCGGCGCCATCGCGACGGTCGGCCCATACCTGCTGCCGGATCTCGTGCCTCTCCTGCACAAGCGCGCACCGGAGATGCCGCTGGAGATCGAGGAGAATCTCACGGTCAACCTAACGGCCATGTTGAAGAGCGGCAAACTCGACGTCATCATGATCGCCTTGCCGTTTGAAGAACCGGGAATTCTGGTGCAGGCCCTATACGACGAACCGTTCAAGGCCGTCGTGCCGGCGGACCACCGGCTGGCCAAGAAAGGAAACATCGATCCCTCAGCCATGACCGGGGAGCGTGTCCTGCTGCCCCATGCCGGTCATTGTTTCAGGCATCAGGTACTTGAGGCGTGCCCGGAACTCAGCCGATCGGATTCGGAAGGCTTGCAGGGGAATTCCCTGGAGACAATTCGTCAGATGGTCGCATCAGGTCTCGGCATTACCGTCATGCCCTCCAGCGCCGTCACCAGCAGACATCTGAACACACGGCTGACCGTGTTGGAGTTTGTGAAACCAGTGCCTGAGCGGAGGATTGCCCTGGCGTGGCGCAAGGGATTTGCCAGACCAGCGGTCATCAGCGTGATTCAGGAAGCAGTGAAGATGTTAAAGATCGCAGGGCTGGAACCGATCTCCGCAACGGCCTGACCGGCAGCGTGAAGGGGGAAGAGCCATGTGGCCGGCTTTTACCCAGAGGTGATCGTGGTGTCTGGCGCAGACCTATCACATTCCGCTCTTGCTCAGCCCCTTCGGTTCTAACACCTATCGCGGCAGTTGAGCGGCAACCTCCTGTACATTTGAGTCTTACTCGTGCGCTCCCGCAGCCACGAGGTGCTCCGCAATCACCCGATAACCCTTCTGTCTGGCGTGCCGCAGCGGCGTCACTCCATCTTGGTCAGCAAGGTTCGGATCTGCCCCTGCCGCCAGCAACAGCCGAACGATGTCTTGATGCGTCGTCCCGCCGTCACTCAACAGAATGGCCTCCAACAAAGCTGTCCACCCCAGTCGGTTGACGTGGTTCACATTAATCGTCGTCTTCAAGAGTTCCCGCACCACCTCGACATATCCTCGCTCACAGGCTGGAATGAGCGCTGTCCCGCCGAACCGGTTGTAGACCGTGAAATCGGGACCCGCAGCCAAAGTGAGTTTCAGAATCTCGAGGTACCCGCTGGCCCCGGCCAGGAGCAACGGGCTGTTCTGCATTGCGTCTTGCGCATTGACGTCGGCTCCGGCTTTGATGAGCAATCCGGCGCTTTCCACATGGTTCTGATAAGTCGCCGCCATCAATGCCGTACGCCCGCGTCCGTCGCGCGCGCGGAGGTCAGCTCCGTCAGCCACCAGCTGCCGGACCAACGCCACATCGTTTCCTTCCGCCGCCCTGATCAACGCCTGGTCACGATCCCCGGTCACTGGCATCGCACCCGTCTTGTCGACGGTGCCGAGGCACAGGCCAAGCACGCAGGAGAGCGTGAGGAAAGAGAGGTTCACATGCGCACCCCTTGCCTACGAAGGACCAGATCCTCGAGTGCCGCTCGCATCTCCTGTTGTGGTAAGCCGATCCGCTCTCCGTGCCCGGCCAGGACCCATTCAAAGGAATAGTGAGCCAGCCGTTCACAGGAACGTACGAGGGCATCGGCATTCCACACCAACCGCCGGGGTGCTTCCAGTTGCCGGGTCGCTGGCTCCCACCACAAATGATCCCCCGTGAACAGAAAGCGGTCCCGGTACAACAGGCAGAGGCTCCCTTCGGTGTGACCGGGCACCGGGATGATTCGAAACTCCGGCCGGTATACGATCTCGTCCACTCCTTCGATGATCACCTCCGCATCGGGCATGGCATGGGCATCTGCCCGGTGAATGATACGCGTCGCACCAAACCGGCGCGCATACCGTGCGGCATCAGCCACATCATCTTCATGCGTCAGAAAAATGTACGACAGGCCGCCCAAGCGCTCGAAGGCCTCCACCAGATGCTTCAGATAGCGCGGCGAATCGATCAACCAATTTCCATCGGGGTGCCGTGCGAAGAAACTGTTCGCCCCGAATGACTGCTCTGAATTGAACCCGCAGTAGTACACGTTCTCCGTGACGGGAAGGGGAAAGTCGACCCTGGCTGCATCCAGCGCACCCTTGTCACCCTGAATGGTACCAATCGCCCCGGTGGGACAGGCGAGGAGGGCATGGTAGGCCTCACGAATCTCGCGGCTCGTGACCGGCTGACGAGTCACGGCCGAATAGTCCCCGGCTTCCGCGAAACTGGCCGGCGCCAGTTGACGGCAGGCATCACAGTTGATGCACCGGACATCCACGTAGAAGTTGCCTTCCACATTCTCGATCAATCGTTGCGTCGGGTTTGCCATGACATGCTTCGCGTATTCGTAGCGGCTCCACAAGCGAGGGCGTTCACACCGCCGACGGCATCCGTCGCTTTGCCACGTCCACCGAGCGCCAGAGATACCAGGCGGCGGCAGTACGATAGGGTCGCCACCGCTCGCCATGTTGCATCACTTCTTTCGGTGTCGGCATGCTCGACCGTCCGTAGGCCAGACGAAATCCGTTGCGTACACCGAAGTCGTCGACAGGCAGGACATCCGGCCGTCCGAGTTGGAAGATGAGCAGCATTTCGACGGTCCATCGTCCGACACCGCGCACGGCCGTCAGCCGCTCGACAATGGCCTCATCGTCCAGCCGTTGAATCACGGCCGTCGTCGGCACCGTTCCATCGAGCGCTTTTGCCGCCAGGTCCTGCAGCGCAGCGATCTTGGCACGGGAAAACCCCGCCGCTCGAATAGCTTCGGCCTGAACCGCCAACACATCGGCCGGGCGCGGAAACCGGCGATCGGGAAACAAGGCCCTAAACCGCTTCAGAATGCTCTCCGCCGCCTTCTCATGCAGTTGCTGGAACGCGATGGCACGAACCAGCGACTCGAACGGTGAGCGACGTGCCCGGGTCACGATCGCGTAGGGGCCGACCTGCCCGATCAGACGCTTCATCACCGGATCGACCCTGCACAGGTGTGCGACATCTGGTGACTGTTTACTCATCCGGCCGGCTACGACAGGATCGCGTCGGCTTCGATTTCAATGAGCATATCCGGATCAATCAACCGTTTGACTTCCACCATCGTGGTCGCAGGCCGGACCGAGCCGAAGACCTCGCCATGCGCCCGACCGACTTCCTGCCATTGATCGATATTGGCCATATAGATCCGCGTCCGGACCACATCGCCGATCGACGCGCCGGCCTCCACGAGCGCCGCCTCGATCGTCTTCAGCGCCTGAATCGTCTGGGCATAGGGATCGCCCTTGCCGACGAGCCCGGTCGCTGTCATGGCAGTCGTCCCTGAAACCTGCACCGAGTGACCGACGCGCACCGCGCGCGAATACCCGATTTTTGCTTCCCACGGACCCCCTGTCGACACATTCCGTCTGCTCATGACACCTCCTGAATCGCTTTACATGACAATGCCGCCGCCGGCCTGAATCGTTTGTCCCGTCAGCCATCGCGCGTCTTCACTCACCAGAAATGCCACCACATCGGCGATATCCCCCGGCAGCCCCAGGCGCTGAGTCGGAGAGCCTTGCAACCCGATCTGCCGGTACTGGTCGGTCAACACTCCCGTGTCGGTAATGCCGGGCGACACGGCGTTGACGGTAATTCCCCGCGGGGCCAGCTCCTGAGCGATGCCTTTGGTGAATTGCTCCAACGCCCGCTTGCTACCTAAGTACGCACTGGCACCATGAAAATGCAACTGGGTACCGGCCGTGGTGATGTTCACGATGCGCCCATGCTCCGAGAGCACCTTGGCTGCTTCCTGCATCGCAAAATACGGCCCTTTGGCGTGTAACCCGATGAGCGCATCAAAATCCGCCTCGGTGGTCTCGAGAAAGGATTTCGGCGAGAACTTCCCGGCATTATTGACCAGGATATCCAGACGGCCGAATCGCGCGACGGTCTCCGTGATCACGCGGCGAGCTTCATCCGCGCGGCTCATATCAGCTTGGATCATCCACGCCGTGCCGCCTTGTTCTTGGATCGCCGCGACCACCTCACCGGCCTGCTGCGCGCGCGTCCGGTAGTGCACCACGACCGCAGCCCCTTCCTTCGCCAGCCTCAAGGCAATGGCTTTTCCAATACCGCTGGAAGACCCGGTGACGATCGCCACCTTTCCATTCAGGGAACCCATCCTCGACACCCTTACTCCCGTGGCGCGACTGGCAGCCCTCGCCGAGAGTGCCGCACCACACTCCGGCACTCGCCACCGTCACACCTATCTGTTACTGTTCGCCCATGAGTATCCGTTTGGATCAGACTGTCCCGTTCGGCCGCTCGCTTGGCGAATATGAGCTGATGTTTTCGCTGGGCGCGTCTCACCGTGGGCGTCGAATCCTCGACTGTGCCGCCGGACCAGCTAGCTTCAATGCAGAACTCACGGCCACCGGCGGGACCGTCTGTTCGTTCGACCCACTGTATCAATTCACCGGAGCAGAGATCCAACGGCAATTCTTCTCCACCCTGGATCACGTCATCGAGCAAGTGCGAGCGTCGCCCCAGAATTGGGTCTGGAAGTATCATCGCAACCCGGAGGATCTGCGGCGGAACCGGATCGCGGTGATGGACACATTTGTCGCCGATTACCGCGAAGGGCAGGGGACCGACCGGTATGTCTGCGGGTCCTTGCCGACCTTGCCGTTCACGCCAGACGAGTTCGACCTCGCGCTGTCATCCCATTTTCTGTTTCTGTACTCAGACCATTTCTCTGAAACATTCCACCTGGAGTCGATCCGTTCGCTGACGCGGGTCGCGCGGGAAGTGCGGATCTTCCCGCTGATTGCGCTGAGGGCGGAGCGGTCACAACACTTGGAACCAGTCTGTGATCAGCTGCAACGGGACGGATACCAGGTCTCGATCGAACCGGTGGGGTATGAGCTTCAGCGCGGGGGAAATGAGATGCTTCGCGTCAGTCGACCGTAACCTCGCCCCATCGCCTCAGGACGTCGGCCACGACGGGGGCACATTCCAGCGGCCGACGGCGACAATTTCCCTCGCGGACTTGCGCTCACGCGGCGCCAGCTCCCGTTGACGCAGCCGTTCGTCTAATATGACCGCATCGCCAGGGTACCCGACCGCAATCATCGCGACCGGTTCATGCCCGGTGGGGATCTCGAGATCGGTGCGGGCCTTTTCGATATCGAAGCCCGCCATCTGGTGCGCGATCAGCCCCATCGCCGTGGCTTGCAAACAGAGGCTGAGCGCAGCCATTCCCGTGTCATGCCACGCGTGCCGGTTGGGCGTGCCTTCATCCTCGAAATTCAGCCGCGCAACGGAGAGCAGCAGCACCGGCGCCCGGAACGCCCATTTCTTATTCCCCTCCTTCAGACAGGCAAACAGTCGGTCATACGCCGCGGGGTCGTCCTTCGTCCCGACGATGAAATGCCAGGGCTGTTCGTTGTTTGAGGACGGCGCCCACCTGGCCGCTTCAAACAGACTCTGCAGTGTGTCCTGCTCGACCATCCGTTCCGAATAGGCCCGCGGGCTCCAGCGACGCCGCAGCAGATCATGTATGGGGAACTGTGTCTCGGCCGGCTTGTCCATTCGTCTCTCCTCGCTGAGCGGAGTGCATGCGGCTCGCCTTGAGCGCGAGACTACGCCTCCAGTTTCGCATCCATCGTAATCGTCGTATTGAGCAGGCGGGAAATGGGGCAGCCGGTTTTGGCCGCCGTGGTCGCTTTTTCCCAGGCCGCCGCATTAGCCTTGGGAACTTTCCCCCTCACCTCCAAATGAATGCCGGTGACGGTCCACCCCGCATCTAGTTTTTCCATCGTGACCGTAGCGGTCGTCGCCAGCTGGTCGGCCACGAGATTCGCGGCGCCCAACTGACCTGAAAGCGCCATGGTAAAACAACCGGCATGGGCAGCGGCGATCAACTCTTCGGGGTTCGTCCCTTTGCCATTCTCGAACCTGGTGCTGAATGAATATTGCGTCTCGGCCAACACCCCGCTATTCGTCGAGACCGTGCCCTTGCCTGTTTTGAGATCGCCCTTCCATTGTGCCGAAGCCGTCCGTTTCATCCTGCCTCCTTGGTTTTGCGTGACTCAATCATTCCGGTCAATGCAGAGCGATCTGCTGCGAGGAACACGGCAACTCCCTGCATCACCTCGAAGTCTAGCGACCGATGTGGCTCACCACAAGCCCCTGACCAGACGGTCGGCAAGCAGATGACGGCGTGGACGGCACAACCCGTTCACGTGGATTCACGATTCTAAGGCGACGCGGTAGAGCGACGGCGTCATTTCAAGCCCCAGTTGACCAAGTGTGGATTTACGGCCCGGCGGGTGCTGGGCACCCGCCAGACCCGTTCAGGTTACTGCGCCTTCCGCAGGTCGATCACAGTGCCTTCTTCGTTCAACTCGACCACGATATTGGAGCCTTCCGCAATCGGCTTGGTCTTCACTTCCATACGTTCCAGCGGAAATTCTTTCACGCCTTCCGGCGTCGCCAGCTTGATCACATTCTTCGTCGTTCCGGCATAGATCAATTTGCCGAAGATCAGCCGGTGGCTGCCGGCCTTGTGTTTGTCTTTTCCATGATGGTCGATGACCAGCCCCTCTTCATTGACCCAGAGCGACACGTCATCGCCGACGGCCGCATCGGCAGGAGCGGTGTTCGCGCTGATCGTGTATTGTCCCGCCGGCGTTTTCACATAGATCAGGCCGGACTGGGTCTTGCTCACCGTCCCATTTACCTGAATGACATAGCCCGGCTTGGTGCGAGGGTGTTCGTCGAAGCTCATCTCGACCGTGAAGCGATGGATGTCGATCATCTTTCCCGCTTCGTTCAACTCGATCGTCACCTGGGCGCCTTCCTCTAAAGCCGACAACTTGGACTTTCCGGTTTGCACATCGATGGCCCTCTCTCCTCCCGGCGTCCACACTTTGATTTCTTTCTTATCCGGCGAGGTATAGGCCAGGTTGCCGGTCACGAAGCGATGGCTATGGGCCCTGTCGCCCTTCCGATGGACGTCGATCACGGCATTATTTTCATTCACCTGCATGTCCACCTCTTCCCCGATCTCAAGACCTTTGGGCGTGAGCGTCGAGGCGATTTTCATCGTCCCCCAGGGAGTCTTCACGGTGGTGATGCCTGATTGCACGCTCGACACCACCCCACTCACCTTCATATGTGTCGCATTCTTGGTTCCGCCTTCGGCGGCTTGTCCAGAGGGCACCGCCATCGACATGCTGAGCACCATTGAACTGAGAAGAACCATTGTGCGTGTCATGGTATGACTCCTTTCATCCGTAACGGTGAGCGTTCGTCGTTGCCCAAATTCTTCACCAGGGCCTTGGTCAGGCAGCCTGACGCCTGAATCGTGACTCCTACGCCGTACATCTGAGACAGAAGCGCAGTTCCGGCTGCATCGATGAAGGTCACCTCCCGCAGGTCGATCCGGCATTGCGCCGGATCGTCGTAGTCTGCCGTCAGCCAACATTGCCGGAGCTCCTGGACCCAGGGACCCACCAGACGCCCGGAGAGCGTGAAGGTGATCCCTGGATTTTCGTGCGACACCGTAATTTTCAGCATGGTCGTCCTGGCCTCCGCTCGACACGATTCCTCTGGCTTCTTACAAGCTTCGGAAGGCATACACCGGCTTGCCGGCTTGCGAGGGCTCAATCGTCGCCGGTTCACCCAGCCACTTCGCGATCAATCCATCCAGCGACCACTTGCCGCCACCAATGATGAACAGCGCCAGACTCATGCCGATCACCAGCAGGTGATATTCGAAGCCTTCACCGGTCTGCTGCCCGAACCAATTCATGAAAAAGCCCTGCGGCAAGTGCACGGTGACGATGGCCCCGAGCATGATCACGATGAAACTCGCCGCCGTGAATCGTGTGAGCAGACCGGCAATCAATCCAAGACTGCCGATGGATTCACCGATGATGACCAGGAACGCGACCAGCCAGGGCAGTCCCATCTTCTGCGTGAAAAATCCCATCGTCCCTTCAAAGCCAAACCCGCCGTACCACCCCAACAATTTCTGAGCTCCATGCGCGAAGATCACACCGCCCAGCACGACACGCAAAATCAAACCCGCCCAGGAATCATCCGTTTTGAAAAATGTGTACATGTCAAACCTCCTTCGTCCTGAATTGAATCACCGCCGATGGCTCCGCACCCATTGCGGAACCACAGTCTCCATCCTGTCCTTCAGCAACAGCCCCGCGACAACGAGCGGCAGCGTGACAATCATTCCGTACCACCCAACCCACAGCGTGATGTCTTTCATGGATTCCCCCATTCCCATGTGCGTAGCTATGCACGGGTAATGGCAAGGGCCGTTCCCGATGAGAGCCATCAAGCCGCAACCTCATAACCCGTTGACGGTATGACGTATTGTCGGGATAGATCCCTGGGGGAGTGAGAGGTATGTGCCGAAGTGACGAACGAGAGACGACGATCCCCCGTCAGGTGACGAAGACTATCGTCACAGCGTGACAGGACGATCTGTCAGAAGACGGAGTGCACTGTGGTGGAGTGGCTTATTGGAATTGCCGCCGGAAACGCCACATGCCGAAGCCGAATAACGTTCCGCCCAAGAGGAGCATGGCGCCCACGGGCTTCCACAGCAGGTCCAGGCCTGCCCCCTTCAACATCACACCGTAGGTGATGTCGATGTAGTAGCGCAGGGGAGAGAACGTCATGATCGCCTGCACCCACTCAGGCATCGATTCAAACGGGGAGGTGATGCCCGACAACAACAACATCGGGCCGACGACGAAGAGTGTCATCATCGCCACCTGGGCTTGATTCTTGGCGAGGGTCGCCGCCACCAACCCAAATCCCGCGGTCGTGAACACATGCAACGCGGTCAGCAGAAAAAAGAGTCCCGTTGATCCTTTCATCGGCACATGAAACACCGGGTGCAACACGCCATACAAAGCCAGAGCGGTTGCGAGGAGGATGACCCCGGACATCGCGAGCACTTTCGAAAACATGATCTGGAAGGGGGACAGGGGCGAGACCAGCAGCTGTTCGACTGTGCCACGCTCCTTTTCACGGACCAGCGCAGCGGCCGGCAGCAACACCGCAAAGAGCGTGATCATCCGCAAGAGATGCGAAATCGACTGGAACCATCGTTCGTCCTGGGTCGGGTTGAACCACACACGATGGGCACTGGTTACCATCGGCAGGCTCACTTTGGGACCGGAAAGTCCAGCTGAGGCCAGGCCTGCCTCAGCCCCGAACAGGCTGGCAATTCGCACGGTATACGCGGCGGCCGACAGCCCCTGAGGGGCATTGGTGGTATCGACCAACAGCTGGACTGCAGTTCGTTCCCCGCTCACAAGGGCCTCATGCAACCGTGGAGGAACCTCCAACAGCAACATGGCATCGCCGTGATCCAGTTGCCGAAGTCCTTGGCGGGGATCGCTGATCGCTCCAGCCAGAGCGAAGTAGGGAGGTTGAAACCGGTGAATCAACTCGCGGGACGAAGGACTCTGATCCGCATCATGTACCAGTAACTCCGCGTTGGTGAGTTGCATCGTAATCCCGGCCCCGCTGACCAGCACCGAGAGCGAAAATGAATACACCAAAAATAACAACAGCGGCACATCGCGCGACAGTTGCAAGAGTTCCTTCCACGTCAGCGCCGCGAGACGTTGCCCCCACGTGGTGACCCAGTGCCGAGCCATCATGACCTGTTCCTCATGCCTTCGGTCGCTTGGTAAAGAGCTGGTACGTGAGCCCGCCCATCGCGGCCGCGAAGATCGCCAGCGCCACCAGGTCGATCCACAGCACGTCCACCCCAACACCTTTCAGGAAACTGCCCCGCACGATGTCGGTGAAATACATGGCCGGAAAGAGATGCGCCTGAACTTTCGCGCCGCGCGTTAACGAGGCGACGGGGACGAGAAGACCGGAAAACAAAATGGTCGGAATCATCGCCACGACCATCGTAATGATCAAGGCCGCCATTTGTGTCTGCACCAGGAGAGAAATCAGCAGGCCGATTCCCGTGGTGCAGCACACGAAGAGGACCGACGCGGAAAAGAACAACAGGAAGCTACCTTTAAACGGCACCTGGAAGAGGCCGACCGCCATCACCCATAACACGCACACATTGACGAGGGAAATGAGGATATACGGCAGAAGCTTCCCGATAAGGAACTCCGCGCGGGTCACGGTCGAGCTGTAGATGTTGTAGATCGAGCCCGTTTCTTTTTCCCGTACAACCCCGAGCGCCGTGAGCAGGGGAGACGCGAGCATCAATGTGAACATGACCAGCGCCGGCACCATGGACCAAGTGCTGCGGACTTCCTCGTTATACAGATAGCGAACCTCTACGCTCAGCGGACGCACGAGCACGGAGGCCCGCTCCTGGGTGAGACCACGGGAGCGACGCAGAAACTCGATCAGCCGATCTTCGGTGAATGCCTGATTGATGGCAATGACATAGCCCTTTGCGATATCCGTATGGAGGGGAAAGGTCCCATCGAGCAAGGTCTGCACGGCAACCGGCTCACCTGCGAGCAATTGCTCCTGAAATCGCTCGGGGACGATGATCGCCGCCCGGATCTTCGTTTCCGTCAACAGGCGGTCCAGGGTGCGCTCCTCGGTGGCATAGCCCCGAAACGAAAAGTAGCGCGACTGGATGAACCGCTGGAGATAGTCCCGGCTGAATGCACTCTGATCCCGATCCAACACCGCAAAGGGAATGTCCTCGACGTCCAGATTGAGCCCGTACCCGAACACCACGAGCCAGAGAGCCGGCAGGAGAAAGGCCAACAGCAGGAATAGCCGGTCTCGGGTCGTCTCCTTCCACTCCTTGAGCGCCACGGCGCGGATGCGTTGCCAATTCAGGGGGCCCCCTCCTTGTGCGCCGCCTGTTCGAGCGCCATGACCCGTGACACAAACACATCTTCCAAGCTGAGCATGCGGGGGCGCACCGCCATCACGGTCATCCCGACGCGGGCCAAGACCTCCCGGAGATGTGCCTCGTCACGGGCGGGATCGTGTGACAGCACATGAAGCTTCGTACCGAACAGCGCGGCGCCGGTGAAGCCGGCTGCCACCACCTGAGCGAGGGCGGCCCCCGGCGTATCCACGGCTATCTCCAGCAGATGCCCGACTTCCCGTTCCACCTGCGTTTTGAGATCCGCCGGCGTTCCCTCGGCCACGATACGGCCGGCATACATGAGGGCCAGCCGGTCACAGTGCTCCGCTTCGCTGAGATAGTGCGTGGTGATGAGGATGGCGACGCCCTCTTCACGAGCCAATCGCGACAGTAATTCCCAGAACCGCCGACGGCCGATGGGATCCACACCGGAGGTCGGTTCATCCAGGAACAGGACCCGCGGGCTGTGAACGAGTGCACACCCCAACGCGAGACGTTGCCGCACGCCCATGGGCAGGCGCCCCGTCCGATCATGCTCATAGCCGCGAAGACCGGCCATCTCGACGATCCACGCCATCCGTTGCTGTGCCTGTCGACGAGGCAACCCGTAGATATCGGCAAAGAGTCGGATATTCTCCATCACGGTCAAGTCGAGATAGAGGGAAAAGGCTTGGGACATATAGCCGATGCGTTCTTTGATCGCCCGGCTCGCCGTGCGCATGTCGGCGCCGGCCACACGGCCTTCTCCGCCAGACGGAAGCACAATTCCCGTCAGCATCTTGATGACGGTCGTCTTGCCCGCGCCATTCGCGCCCAGGAGTCCAAAGATCTCGCCCTGTTTCATATCGAAGCTGACTCGGTCCACAGCGCGAAATGCACCAAAGTCACGAATGAGTTCTTTGGCCTCGACAGCCGGGCCGTCAAACTGCGGCGTGTTCGCCGGGATGGTTGGATGGTCTGATGGTTCCAGTACTGCCGTCTGTCCATCTTGTTCCTTCAGCAGAAGCGCCACGACAACATCTTCCAGCTCCGGTTCGTCCATGCGGAGGTGGGTCATCGGCAATTCTCCCAGCGCCCGCCGAATCCCCGCCGTGGCAGTCTCCGCATCCCGCTCCGGCGAGAACAGATGCAGCGAGGAACCCAACGATTCCACCTGAGCATACCGTCGCTTCAGGCGAGCTACCGCTTCCAATTGCGGGGTCGATTCGAAGGTGGCCACCAGACCGGGGACCAAGGATTGGACCTCAGCCGGACTGCCGGACGCCAGCACGCGCCCATGGGAGAGAAACGACAATCGATGAAAGCGGGCCGCTTCGTCCATGTATGCGGTCGACACGATCGCGGTCATCCCCCGCACGGACTGCCATTCCGCAAGAATGGCCCAAAAGTCGCGCCGCGAGACCGGATCGACGCCGGTCGTCGGCTCGTCAAGAATGGCGAGCTCCGGCTCATGAATCAGCGTACAGATCAAGCCGAGCTTTTGCTTCATCCCACCCGAGAGCTGTTTCATCAGCCGGTCACGAAAGCGATCCAACCGTGTGATCGCCAGCAACCGTGCCTTGCGTTCAAATAGTTCCGCCTCGGGCACCAGCCGCAGCTTGGCGAAGAAATCGATATTCTCTTCGACGGAGAGCTCAGGGTAGAGGTTCAACCCCAAGCCTTGAGGGAGAAATCCGATCCGCTGCTTCACCTGTTCGGATGCCCGCTCGGAATCAAGGACCGTCCCGAACACTTCGGCGGATCCGCCTTCGTATTGCAAGACCCCGGCGATCGCCTTCATCACGCTACTCTTGCCCGCACCATCCGGACCGATAAGGCCGTAGATCTCGCCCCGGTTCACGGTGAAGGCCAAGCCGTTGACCGCCAGATGTTGCTTGTAGCGCTTGATGAAGCCGGACAACCGGACGACTACCTCCGATGACGATGCAGGGACGCTCGTCATCGGGGTTTGGACCAGGCGACGTCGTCCTTCCAGCGAATCACCGCATCCGCTGGAAGACCCGGTGTCAGCCGATGATGTGGATTCGCCGTGAGATAGAGCCGCACGGCGTAGATCAGCTTGACCCGTTCGTCCGGAGTTTGAACTTCTTTGGGTGTGAATTCCGCTTTTGAGGCAATGTACCGGACGGTGGCGTCGAAGGGTTCGTCGGGAAACGCGTCGGTGTGAATGCGGGCCGGCAAATCGAGGTGCACTTTGCCGATCTGAAGTTCCGGGACATAGACCTGCAGATAGAGACGGTCAAGGTCCACCAATTCGAGCAGGGGTGCCCCGGTGGTCACGACCTCGCCGACATCCACCATGCGCGTGGTCACCGTACCGTTCGTCGGAGCGACAATCGTCAGATCGTCGAGCACACTGCGCGCCTCCGCCAGCGTCGCATCCGCTTGGTCCCGCTGCCGTTCGAGGGCGGCGACCTCCGCCTCCTTGGAACGGATCCGTTCACGCCCCAGTTCAGCCTGTGCGAGTTCCTTGCCGGCCTGATCAAAGGCAGCCTGCGCGACGGCAATATCGCTGACGGCAATCTTCCAACGCGCGTCAGCCTGATCCACCTGTTGCTGCGACACGGCCTGCTCGGGAAGCAGGGCGCGGATACGTTCGGCATCGCGACGGGCCTCGTATTCGACGGCGCGGGCCTTCCGGATGATGGCACGCGCACTCTCAACCTTGGCGGCAGCGGCCTCGATGCTGAGGGGCACTTCAAGGTTCAGGACCGCTAGGGACGTATGCGCGGCCTCCACCTGCGCCATCAAGGTGTCGACCAACCGGGCGGCTTGATCGACCTTGGCTTTCGTCTGGGCATCATCCAACCGAATCAGGACGCTGCCTTTGACGACCTCAGCGCCTTCGCGCGCCGCCAGCTCCACGACACGCCCCGGAAACTTGCTGGCCACTGTGACATGGTCGCCCTCGATCCGGCCATTGGCCTGAATCAGCCCCTCCGGCAGCCCGTTATGCCACACCAATCGATCGAGGACGACGTATCCTGCGATCAACACCAAGGCAAGGACGGCGGCCGCCATCGTGGAGGTACGGGTGGTCATGCAATCAGTCTGTCGCGATGCCTGTATGCCATCACTCTCGCAAGGCCCGGTCACGCTCGCGTCGACACTGTAGTCGATGAAGGGCCTTTTTGCCAGAGACCGCCTTCACCGCACCTCGGCCGACCGTTGACCTCAGCGCTCAGTGGTCCCCATACCGTTCCATCCACTTACGGATATGCTCCACCGCCTCCGCCTTTTGTTCCGGCCGGAGCGTCGCATGCCAGTCCGTCACTTTCGGGAGCACACGCTGCATCACGCGCTTCTGTTCGGCCTGGTGCCGATCCATCAATTGCGTCAGCTTGGCTTGATCCAGCCGGTCGCTCTGCACTTGCGCAATCACGTCTTCCATAATCGCTTTGTGCTCCTGCTGCGATTCGGCACGAGCCGCCACCATTTCGTCTCTGACAGCCATCAGCTTCGCCTTCTGCTGATCGTCGAGATCCAGATGTTTGGCAATCTTGCTCGTCATCCAATCCGCTCGCTCCGCCGGCGTGTAGTGACGGTGGCAACCGGCACCGACCAAGGCTCCGGCCAGAACCAGTGTCCCGATCGCAACCCGAACAGTCGTCTGCATCGTCATGCTGTCCTCCTCAACGAGTGGTGTGTGATTCGCCTGACTCCTCCTCACATTGAATCAGGAATCACGACGACGTGGTAGAGGGCACCCGTCAATTATTCCCTGGGGCGGGAGAGGCCGAGCTTCTTGATCTTCGAGGTCAGGGTGGTGCGCTTCAGGCCCAGGCGAGCCGCCGCACCGTGTGGACCGCCGATTGTCCACTTGGTCTCTCGCAGGACACGGAGGATCTGCTCACGTTCCGCATCATGCAGGGTGGGGGACGCAGCGTGACGCTCCGGCTCAACCAGCTTCAGCTCCTGGAGGGGCACATGCAGTTGCGTTCCCTGAGTGAGGATGACGGCCCGTTCGACCAGATTCTGCAATTCGCGAATGTTGCCGGGCCAATGATAGCGAGACAGGGCATCCATGGTCGGGGCGGGAATCGATTCGATGGTTTTCTTCATACGCGTGGCATAGTGTTGTGCAAAATACCGCACGAGCATGGGAATATCTTCTCGACGCTCACGGAGCGACGGCAGATGCAGTGGAAACACGTTCAGCCGATAGTACAGATCGTTTCGAAACCGCCCCTCCTCGGCCAGCTTCGCCAGGTCCCGGTTCGTGGCGGCCACCAGCCGGATGTCCACGCGGATCGTACGGGTGCTCCCCAGCCGTTCGAATTCCTGTTCCTGCAGCACACGGAGCAGTTTGGACTGCAGTTCCAGTGGAATTTCCCCCACCTCGTCCAAGAAGATCGTCCCCCCATGGGCCAACTCAAACCGGCCGACCTTCTGGGCGATGGCTCCGGTGAATGCGCCTCGCTCATGACCAAACAATTCGCTTTCCAGTAGCCCGGTCGGAATGGCGGCGCAGTTGAGTTTGACGAACGTACGTGCCTGGCGCCCGCTCAGGCGATGGATCGCCCTGGCGATCAGCTCTTTCCCGGTTCCGGTTTCACCCAGAATCAGTACCGTCGCGTCGGTGGGCGCCACGATTTCCACCTGTCCCAGGATCTGCCTCAACGCCCGGCTCTCGCCGATAATGTCGTCGAAGCCATGCTCCACACGGATCTCTTCCTCCAGATAAAGCTTCTCCTCGGTCAACCGATCCTTCAGCGTATGGATCTCCTGATACGCCAGGGCATTGTCGACGGCCAGCGCGATCTGCCCGGCCACCTGGCTCAAAAACTCGACATCCTGCTCGCCGAAGGCATGCTCCTGATGACTCGCCAGATTCAGGCAGCCGATCACGCGGTCGCGCGACAAGAGTGGCAAGGAACAGTTCGATCGAAAGCCCTTCTGAACCAGCAGTCTGGTGACGGGGTGAGAAAACGCCTGCATACCATGCAGATCCGGCACCACCACCGGTCGCTTCGTCTGGAGGGCGAGGCCGGCCGGTGAGTCGTTGGCATCGGAGCTGTTTCCCTCCGTGAGCGCGCCCTGATTGTCAGGAAAATCGAGTGCGTGGAGACGGACGCGATCCGTCTTGCTGTCGTAGAGAATCAAACTGGCATATTCCTGCGGGACCATCTCGCGCAGACAGAGACTCACCGCTTTGAAGACTTCGCGCAGGTCCAGCGTCGACGCGATGGTATTTGTCATGCGCAGTAACAGGCCGAAGCGATCTCGCTGCCGTTCGACGTCCCGCCTGGAGGCTTTCGCCGCCTCGCGGTTCAGCACATTCTCCACCGCCACCGCCACTTGGCGCCCGATCTGTTGCATCAATTCCATATCGGCGATGCCATAGGCCTGTGGCTCCAGGCTCGAAAACTCCAAGGCTCCCAATCGTTGAGTCGCGGAGGTCAGCGGCACGAGACAACAGGATTGTACCCCGTCCTCACGCATCAATCCGATCATCTTGGGCCAGCGCCGTTCATTGGGCAGATCGCTCAGCAACAGCGGCTGCTGGGTGTCCCATACCAGGCCAGCCGGCGTGTCAGCCGGATCGCCTTCATGGCCGCCGATGATGTCCGCGGGGACATTGGCGCGGAGCGCATGCAGACGCATGACGCCGCGACGGGCATCGTAGAGTGAGAGGCCGACGAAGTTGACGGGTACGACCGACGGCAACAAGCGCGCGAGGTCCTGCACCACTGCGGATATCTCGGCGTGATTAGCGATGGCCTCCGCCACGCGCAACAGCGCGCGGTACCGGTCGAGGCTGGAAGACGCTGTCTCGGCTGATGATTCGGGGCTCATGTGTGGCCTAGTATGCCCATCGCTCCGACCGCGCGCAACGGTGCCCTTCTCCATTGGCTCTTTTCAATCGTGCCGCTCACCATAGGACCTTGCCGCGGCCTGATCGCTCGCGTCCCTTCAGCGCAAGGACATCGATCACCTGGTGAACGGTCCGTTCCTCACCAGCACATGGCGAGCACGCCACCATTCCCACCGCAACGATCAAGAAGGGAACCATCGATGAGACGTGGAGTCGGCAGGAGGGGACACGGTCGGTGATTCAGAGGAAGGCAGAGAACGACGGCACAAAGATGTATCGAGTCAGTAGCCCGCAAATTTTTCAGTGCGAATATCGCTGTCTTCGATGCGTGCCTCTTTCAACATCGTGCGTAGCGCGGTCACCATACCTGGCGGGCCCACCACATAATAGATCGGCGTTTCCACATGCACGAGATGTTTGGAGAGCAGCGCCGCATTGATATACCCCGTCTCGCCCGGCCAGGGACGGGAAGATGTTGCGGGTTCGGTCATGGTGCCCACGAAGCGATAGTGAGGATTCTTGTCCTGCAAGGCCTGCAACTCGTCCAGGAACGGCGCATCCTCCGGCCGCCGATTGGAGTAGAAGAGCACCATGGGGTGCGGCGACCGCTGCATCGCCGCCTGCACCACCATGCTGCGAAACGGTGTAATCCCGATCCCACCTGCCAGAAAGACGGCGGGGCGAGTCTGGTCGGCATGCAGCACCAATTTTCCGAACGGCCCTTCCATCCGGACGGTTGAGCCGAGAGGCATACGCTGCAGTTCGCGCTTAAAGGCGGTATCGCGCAGCCTGGTCGCCACCATCAACGTGGATTCCTGCGGTGCGCTCGCAATGGAAAAGGCTCTGGTGTTACCCGCCGCATCGGTCTCAGAGGGCTGAGGCAGGGTCAGGTCGACAAATTGACCCGGCGTGAAGGTAAACTGCGGCGGCTTGTCGAAGTAGAACGCCATCGTTCCTTCCGCCACCAGCCTCCGCTCTGTCAGTGTGATCGAATACCCGCTCTCGCCCGCCGCCTCACCCATGATTCACCTCGCGTCACGCGCTACCGACCGGTCAACCGGGAGCTCAAAGCGATTTGTGGGTCCCATCGCAGAACGGCGGCTTCTTGGTGTGCTTACACTGACACAAGGCCACGGTTTTCTTTTCGGTCGTCGTGAACTCCATAGGCGTAAAACTGGTTCCCTTGTGAGACCCATCACAAAACGGTTGCTTCTGCGAGCGGCCGCACCGGCACCAATAGTACGTCCCGGGTTCCAACTCCAACACGACCGGCTGCTTCGCTGCAATGACTGGCTCTTCCATGAAGGTCTCTCCTTTGTTGAGTTATAAATGCAACGGCTTGATTGGTGACACCACCGCCGCGGGGTTGTTCTTCCATGTCGCTTCATCGGCGTCCACATAGACTTCGACTTCATTGCCGTCCGGATCGCGAAGGTAGAGGCTCTGGCTCACGGTATGGTCGCTCATGCCGTCGATGACGACGCCTGACTGTTCCAACTCCCGCTTGGCTGCCCGGAGCTCATCCAGACTATCTCCCACTTTAATGCCGATATGGTACAACCCTCGCCGCCGGCCTTGCGGAGGAGCAGGCGCATCACCCACTTGGATCAGCAGCAGCTCATGGTGTGTGCGACCGGATGTGAGCGCCGCGGCGGCCCCGTTGAAAATTCTTCCCACTTCCTGAAATCCAAGCAGGTCGCGATAAAAAGCCAGTGACCGCTGCAGATCTTTGACGTAGAACACCACGTGCCCCAGATAGTGCGCTTTCATCGGTGTCGCTCCTTTCCGGCTGACCCTTTAGCGAAGCAGCGCCCTGACCGCCGCATGTGCCAGCACCACATCCGGCTCTCGCTGCAACGCATCGTAATAGTGCCTGCCGAATCCATCGCCTTCTTCAGACGGCGTCAACATGGTCCGCACCGAGTCGATCGTCATGGTGATCTCAGTCCGATCCCCGACCTCCTCTTCTTCGGACAATTCATCGATCCTCACCATCAATTGAGACAGCGGGCGCAACCAGGCGAACCAGGCATCACCAAGCACGAGCTGAAAGAATGCGCCGTTCGTCTCGATCCGCCCATGCACCCGCTCATAGGAGACCCGTTCGCTATCCAGCAGGGCTTTGTGAAGACGCAGCAAGGACCGCGACAGATTGCCCAGATGCGTGCGCATGTGATCCTGACCTGACATCATCTCATCTCCTTACAAAGCCATCTCGCTATCCCGTCGGTTCACTATCGAGCTGATGTGCTTTACGGCCGCCTCGGATCAGCGGTTGTGCCGCCAGCCGCCCCTCAACCATCAACCGCGCCATCTCCACAGCACGCGACACCAACGCCTGCGCACCCTCACGCAATTCACGACTCGCCTGCACTTCGGAATTGTTCCGCTCCATGTCCTCCGCGCTCCATCCACGCGAGTGGGCGATGAACGGGAATTGCGGAAATTGGCAGCCGACCTCGGCAAAGAAGGTCATCATTTGCCCCGCCACGGCCTGCACATTGTCTTGCCCACCCATGATGATGAACGCCGCAACTTTATCCTTGAGGAGGTGCCGGTTGGCGACGGTCTCCTGGTTCTGAATGCAATTCATGCGTTCGACCATTTTGTAGTACAGGCTGCTGGCTCCGCCCCATCTGATCGGGGTGGAGATCAGAATGACATCCGCCCAATGCACGATCCCCTCATACACCTGATCCATTTGGTCGGCTGGATCCATCTGCGTAATCGAGCAAGGCCAGGTGCAGGCCTCCGCCGCCTTGGAATAGAACCCCTCGCAGGCACGAAACGACAAGTCGCGCAGTCGAATGAGTCGCGTCTCGGCCTGGAGTTGCTCACGCGCATGCGCCAACGCAACGTCCAGCAGCGCATCGGAAGCGCTATATCGAGGTTGATGGACGGTCATCGCCGTGGTGGCCAGCCCCAACACGCGAATCGGACCATCGCCGCGAACGATCGGGCGGGCCAGTGGATGTGGGGCCTTCGGCTGCTTCTTCCGCTTGGTGGCCGACGCAAGATCAACGTACAAGCACCCCCCGTCAATCATCAGCGAATAGCTGGGCACACAGTCGTTCTCGTACCCCGGTTCACCCTGACCCGTCTGGCGATGAAACTTCCAGTAGTGCCAGGGACAGACCACATAGTCGCCGTCAAGCCGCCCCTGTCCCAACGGACCACCAATGTGATTACAGATCCCCGAGATGGCCGCAAACGCGCCGTCGCGATAACTCAAGGCGAGGGTGGTCTTGCCACAGGCGACTTCCTGCAGCGGCTTCTGCTTCAGTTCGTCGACCTGTCCGACCTCAGTCCAGTTGGCATCCGGCACGGGAACTCCCTGTTAGGTGAAGCCTAGACGACCCGGACTAGCAGACTGCCGAAAACTCAATGATTGCGTCATACGTCGCATTTCGCACACGGGCCGTCTCGCGTCAGAATCGCCAGCAGGATGCGCAAACAGGCCGTCCAGCAAGGCCGCAGCGAACGAAGAGGCGAATCGTACTCGTGCCGCACGGTGAGCCTCTGAGGTGCGCGAGACGACGAATAAGTCGTCTCATGATTGCGCACGGGCGCGAGTCGGTGAGCGCCCAGTGTCTTGCGAGAACGCCGCTGGCGGACTCTTTCCGCATCCTGCTAGAAACGTTTTTCTTCCAGATCATAGACGTCAAAGTAGGTATACACCGGACGATGCGTCGGCACATATTTCGGGATGTAGTCTTCCATATACGCCTGCACCGACGGCGCCATTTCTGACAGACGCAGGTCTCGCATCTTGTTGTTCCATTCGATGACCGCCTGTCGATCCTGCACCTTGCTGTGGGCCCTGAGCCAGGTACCGAGTTCTTCATCGGTCGCGCCTTTTGCCACGACCTCTTTGAACTGGTCCGGGGTGATCCCCGTAAAGGCGAACAACAGGCCTGCCAGGGAACAGGGCCAGTAGTTATACTCTCCATTGATACCAAGCAGAAATGCTCGGCACTTGTCCGCACAGCGGGCAGCGATGACATACCCGCCGAGCATCTCGCGAGGGCTCCGCGGATAGGTCGTAGAAAGGTTCTTCGCACGCGTGCGAACTTTCTCTAAATCAGGCATCGTCTCACTTCCTTCCTGGTCGAGCGCGCGAGGGCTTGGAGAACGTAACTCCGGCCTTCTGGACCTCCTGATAGGGGAGGAGCCACACCAGCGACTCGTCCGACAGATCCCCGACCTGGATCCGATTCCCCCAGGGGTCGCGGAAATCACACCGGAAATGCGGCGCCATCTTTAATTTGTACTTCTTGGTGAGTTTTCGCCGCACCTCTTTGATTTGCTGCGCGTCCCGGACCATCAACCCGAAATGTTTCACTCGATCCGGCTGCAACGTCTCCACCTCGAAAATCGCCAGGAATTGATGCTCACCCAGTTTGCACCAGGCCGCGCCTTCGCCGCCCTGCATCATCTTCAACCCGAACACATCTGAGTAGAACCGCACGGCCTGCTTGGCATCCGTCACTTCGATGACGATATGGTTGCATCCGTAGACCTGGACCGCCATGTTCGTCGCTCCTTACGCACTCGCCTGGTTGATCGCGGCAACAAACGTCTCCACCGGCTGCGCGCCCGACACCGCCGTCTTGCCGTTCATGACGAAATACGGCACGCCTCTGATACCCAATTGGCGCCCCCGCGCCTCCTCCTGCCGCACGCCTTCCACCCCATCGTTCGACTGCAGAAACCGACCGACCGCTGCTCCGTCCAATCCGGCCCCGGCGGCCAACGAGATCAGCGCGTCCGCCTCACCCACATTCGCTCCCTCGGTGAAGTACCCGTAAAACAAGGCCTCGACGCACGCGTCTTGCCGACCCTGTTGCTGAGCGAACCAGATGAGTCGATGTGCATCGAAGGTATTCGGAGTGCGCAAAATCCGGCCAAACGCGAACTCAATCCCCGCGCTGACTCCTGCGACCGCGATGCGCTCATGGATGGCGTGCACCTCACTTGGCCCCCCGAACTTCGTCTCCAGATACACGCGGCGATCCATGCCGGCTTTAGGCAGGGTCGGGTTCAGCTGGAACGGGCGCCAGAAGACACGAGCGCGTTCGTGCGCCTGCACCGATTCGAGCGCCTGTTCCAACCGCCGCTTCCCGATGTAACACCAGGGACAGACCACGTCCGAATAGACATCAATGGTGAGCGGTTTTTCGCTCATGACAAATGTCCCATCTTTCCCGCCTGATAGTCATGCACCGCCTGAATGATTTCTTCCCGCGTATTCATCACAAACGGGCCGTACCGCGCAATCGGCTCCTCAATCGGTTGCCCGCTCATGACAAGCAGGGTGGTGTCCTGCTTCGCCTCAAGCGTCACTCGTTCGCCACGTTTTGCAAGAAGTGCGAGCTCCACCTCGCCCACCGCCTGCGCACCGTTCACCACCACTTGTCCGTGCAGTACGAACAACGATGAATTGAACCCTTCGGGCAATGCCAGTTCAATCTGATGTCCTGCCGTCAGCCGCACATCATACAGGTGCACCGGGCTGAACGTCTTGGCAGGACCAGTGACGCCGCCAAAGGTACCGGCGATCACCCGAAGCTGGCCGGCTCCCTCGCCAAGCTCCACCGCCGGGATGTCCGCCTTAATCAAGGTCTGATACCGCGGGTGCGTCATTTTGAATGCCTTCGGCAAATTCACCCACAGCTGAATCCCTTCCAGCAAGCCACCCTGTCTCGAAAATTCCTTTTCGTGCAGCTCTTCATGCACGACGCCTGATGCGGCCGTCATCCACTGCACATCCCCGGGCCCGATGACACCACCGCTGCCTGTCGAATCCCGGTGCGCTACCTTGCCGTGATACATAATCGTTACCGTTTCGAACCCGCGATGCGGATGCTCGCCGACGCCACGTTGCCTGCTACTGGGCGGAACCTGGTCCGGTCCCAGATAGTCGAGCATCAAGAACGGAGACAGTTGTTCGTCAACTCCGGCGCCCGGGATCATGTTGCGGACCGGAAATCCATCACCGACCATATGATGCGACCCAGGCTGATAGACACCCACCAATTCTTTGGTTCCGATGGTCTCTGTGTGCATCTCGGCCTCCTTTTCTTACGCCATCCCTCGCACTGCCTCGGCGAGGGAAATGGTTCCGCGCACCAGTGCTGTGGGAAACTCATATCCGATCGTGCCCTTGGAGAAGGACGCATACATTTCTTCGAACAGTCTGGCCGCCTCGTTAGAAAACCCGAATGACGTCATGGTCGGCACGACGGCGCTGAGCGGCGCAGCTTGCGCCTCGACCTTGCGACCGAGTAACCGGCCGAATTCCACCGCCACCTGATCCGGACTGTACTCTTCCGGGCCTGCAAGTTCCACAATCGCATGCCCCGATCCTCCGGCTATTAATCGCTCTGCCGCCACACGGCCGATATCGCCAGTCGCAATCATCGGAATCCTGGCCTGTGGGGGAATAAACGTCGGGAGCACCCCTTGTTCCCTGGCCATGCCGAGACCGACTGCCCAATTCTCCATAAAATAACAGGGACGCAGCGCCGTAACATTGCGAGCCGCCGCACGCAGCTGTTGTTCGCCATACCGGACGGCGCGGATCGGACCGGTTCCCTCGGGAAGCTGTGCGCCGACAGACGACAGCAACACGACATGGGGAACGGCGCTGGCCTTCACCGCCTCTGCGGCTTGATCCACCCGTTTCAGCTGCTCCGCAAGCCAAGCTGAAGCCCCATAGTTGGGCGGCACGAGCGCATACAGACCTGAGGCACCCTGAAGGGCTCGCATCAAGGCTGGCACATCATCCAACGAAGCCACAGCCACATCCGCTCCCTTGGCGCGCCAGGCCTCTCCCTGATTAGCCGACCGCACCACGACGCGCACCGGCTGCTTGCGTGCTAACAACGTCTCCGCCACAACCTTTCCCGTGTGCCCACTCACTCCCAGTACGACAAACATCGTTCCCGCTCCTTTCATCCGGTGGCCGAGTCGCAGCGCCACGATCTTTCCCACCCACCAGCGCCCGTCTCCCGTCACCGGCAAGACCGCTGTCACCATAGCCGTTTCACATCAGCTTCACTATAATAGTTCTAGCTAGAACAAAGTCAACCCCTCACCGGTGAATTGGAATCGGTCGGCTGTGTAGAGGACACGGTCTGGCCGTGACTGAAACGCCACCGCCGGGCATCCCGCGCGTTTCAATCAGAGCCGGCTGGTGGCGCGAATAGGGACCGGCAGGCGTCGCACCCGCGGCAATGCCGGCGAGAAAGTGGGAACGCGACGCACCAGTTTGCCGAGGCTGAGGCCTTGGTACGCAAGCCTGCACATGACAAGGGGAGGGGAACTGACCTTAAAGTGACGGGTACAGATGCCACCGCCATTCGGCGGCGAGACACGGGGCCTACTTCCGACTCTTGATTGCCCGCTCCACCTCGCGCCCCGCTTCGCGCGCTTTGATGGATTCACGGCGATCATACTGCTTCTTGCCCTTGGCCAACGCCAACTCCACCTTGGCATGGCCACGCTTTGAAAAATAGATGCGTAAAGGCACAAGGGTCAGACCTTTGAGCTGGGTCTTCCCAATCAGCTTGTTGATCTCCTTACGATGCAGGAGCAGCTTCCGCTTGCGAAGCGGATCATGGTTCATGAGGTTGCCGTGCGAGTAGGGGCTGATGTGGCAATGATTCAGGTAGACCTCGCCGTCATCAACCGAGGCGTAACTGTCTTGCAGGTTGACCCGCCCCTCCCGCAGGGACTTGACCTCCGTCCCCCGCAAAATGACACCGGCCTCGAACTTCTCCTCAATAAAATAGTCGTGGTAGGCCTTCCGGTTGGTGGCCACCACCTTGAATTGATCGTCGTGATCGTGTGTCTTCGTCATGGTGCTTGGCAGACGGCTGTTCCCGTCAGCCACAGTTTGTTATGATGCCTTCATGCGAGGACAAAGCAAGCTCGATTCATTCGGCGCCATTCTCGCCGGGGTCGCCCACCGGCTGGGCCTGGAGAGCAAACTCGTCGAGGCGCGCCTGCGACGCCATTGGCCTGAGATCGTGGGCGAGCCGATCGCCACACACACACGCCCCGACCAGATCCGCTTCAAGAAACTCTACGTCTTCGTGCACAACTCTGTCTGGCTGCAGCAACTCACCTTTCTCAAGCCGGTGTTGCTCCAAAAGATCAACTCGATGGCCGGAGAGACCCTGGTGACGGAGATCGTGCTGCGCATCGGAGACATATCCGTGGACCGCGCCTCGCAACCAATGGGGTCACCACCCGAGGTCGGGCCACCCCAGCCGAGTGCCGAACTGCTCCAAGAAGCGACACTCCATACACAGGGAATTCAGGATCAGGCGCTCCGCGAACAACTGGCGGCCGTCATGGCGCAGGCATTGGCAATGACGCCGCCGGACTCTTCGCGGCGGGCCCCTTAAACAACTGCCGCGAGTAGACCGCGGTTGCCGCGCTGTCTTTGCCTTTGGGAACCGGCCCTATACGGCCCTCTTCTTCCTGCTCGTCCAGCTTGTAGAACCCTCGCACGGATCCTTCGAATCCGTCCCGCACCGCCGGGTCTTCGCCCGTCACGTACTTGTGCAGCATCTCGGGCTCCGTCCACCCCTCGTCCGTGAACACGTAAATCGCGATACGTTGGTAACGCCCTTTCGGATCATCCCCGGTCGTCGGACGGATTTTCATCGGGCCGAAATTTCGTGTCTCCGCACCCACCTTGCGGAAGCGTTCGATCAAGGTTTCGATTTCGGTGTCGCTGGTCCAGGGTGGAACGTGGACCGCCACGATCGAGCCTTCCTGGGAGCCGATGCTGTAGGGAGGGATGGACCGGTCGGGCCGGCTCAGAAACATGCCGCCCCAAATTAACGCAAAGGAGCAGAACAGAACTCCCAGCGCCATCTTCACCACCGTGTCGAGCGGACGCTTGCCAGAGGGTCCGGCTGGAGCCACGGCCGGCGGCGGTGTCTGATGATTCATAACCATGGTGCGGAGGGCCGCCTGACCGTGAGGCAGCTCACGGAGTGATCACTCGCCCTCTTCGGGCACCCCTTCTTCGCGCTCGACGAGTCGTACCACCGCCACCACACGATCCTCATCGCCATCCATATCGAGCAAACGAACGCCCTGGGTGTTGCGCCCGATTTCCCGGATGTCGTCGACCTTGCAGCGCAGCACCTTGCCTTGAGCTGCCATCACCATGATCTCATCTTCGCCGCGAACCTGGAGGAATCCGACGGCAGGCCCGTTTCGTTCCGTGGTTTTGACACTGATGATGCCTTTGCCGCCACGGCCCTGCACGCGATACTCGTTGACCGGCGTCCGCTTGCCGTATCCGCCTTCAGTGACAGTGAGAATGGCCGTCGTCGAGTCAGGGGTGATCGTCTCCATCCCGATGACTTCATCACCGGGCTCCAACGTAATCCCCCGCACTCCGTGGGCCGTCCGTCCCATGGCACGCACATCTTCTTCCTTGAAGCGGATGGTAATGCCCTGCTTCGTGCCCAGCAGAATTTCGCGCTGGCCGTCCGTGAGGTCCACCCCGATCAGTTTATCACCCTGATCAAGCGACAAGGCAATGATGCCGCCCTGGCGAGGATTGCTATAGGCCGACAACTCCGTCTTCTTGATGACGCCCTGTTTGGTGCCCATGATCACGAAGCGATCGGCGCGGAACTCTTTGACCGGCAAGGTCGCCGTGACCTTCTCGTCTTTCGACAGCGCCAGCAGATTGACCAGAGCTTTGCCCTTCGCGGCACGACTCGCTTCAGGAATTTCATGCACCTTGAGCCAATAGACTTTTCCCGCATCGGTGAAGAAGAGCAGCGAATCGTGTGTGGACGCCGTGAAGAGGGTTTCGACGAAATCCTCTTCCTTGATGCCCATGGCGATCTTGCCCTTGCCGCCGCGGCGCTGCGCCCGATAGAGCGTCACCGCGTTCCGTTTGATATACCCGGCATGGGAGATCGTCACCACGACTTCTTCTTCCGCGATCAGATCTTCGAGCGTCAGTTCGGCTTCTTCCTTGACGATCTTCGTGCGTCGCTCATCCTGATACTTGTCTTTGATCTCGACCAGTTCGTCCTGGATGATCTTCCGCACCAACGCCTCGCTGCCGAGCACCGAGCGCAGATACTCGATGGTCTTCAGCACTTCGCGGTACTCCTCCACGAGCTTGTCACGCTCGAGTTGAGTGAGCCGCTGCAGCCGCATTTCCAAGATGGCATTGGCCTGAATTTCCGACAACCGGAACTGCTGCATCAGGCCCGCACGCGCCACGTCCGGCGATTGCGAGCGCCGGATCAAGGCGATTACGGCATCCAGATTGTCGAGCGCGATCTTCAGCCCTTCGAGAATGTGGGCACGTTCTTCTGCCTTGCGTAAATCGTAGGCGGTGCGTCGCACGACGACTTCGCGCCGGTGCTCGACAAAGGCTTCGAGGATCCGCTTGAGGTTCAGCACTTCCGGCCGGTTGTTGACGAGCGCCAGCATGTTCACGCCAAAGGTCGTCTGCAACTGACTGTGCTTGTACAAATTGTTCAGGACCACGAGCGGAATCTCGTTGCGCTTCAGCTCGATGACGACCCGAACTCCCTCGCGGTCGGACTCGTCACGGATATCGGCAATACCGGTGACACGGTCTTCCTGCGCCAGGTCGGCAATCTTTTCGATCAGCTTTGACTTGTTCACCTGGTAGGGAATTTCGGTGATGATGAGGCGCTCGCGATCGGTGCGTTCGTCCGTCTCGATGGCGACTTTGGCTCTGACCGTCAGGAGCCCGCGTCCCGTCTCATAGGCATCCTTGATGCCGGACGTGCCGTAGATGAAGCCGGCCGTCGGAAAGTCGGGCCCCGGAATCTTTTTCATCAGTTGCGCAATGGTGACGTCAGGATTCTCCAGCAACAGCAGCAAGCCCTCAATGACCTCACCCAGGTTGTGCGTGGGAATGTTGGTCGCATACCCGACGGCAATGCCGCCCGCACCATTCACCAGCAGATTCGGCACTCGAGACGGCAACACCAACGGCTCAACCCGCGATTCGTCGTAGTTGGGCCCGAAGTCGACGGTTTCTTTCTCGATATCCGCCAGCAATTCTTCAGCCAGCTTCGTCAACCGGGCTTCGGTGTACCGCATGGCCGCGGCCGCGTCGCCATCCATCGAACCATAGTTGCCCTGGCCGTCCACCAGCATGTAGCGCATGTTGAAGTTCTGAGCCATGCGCACAAGCGTGTCATAAATCGCGGAGTCGCCATGGGGATGGTAGTTACCCATGATTTCGCCCACGATCTTGGCCGACTTACGATACGGCCGGTTCGAGGCGAGCCCCATCTCATTCATGCCGTGCAGAATGCGCCGATGCACCGGCTTCAATCCGTCCCGGACATCGGGGAGCGCGCGACCGACGATCACGCTCATCGCGTAATCGAGGTACGACGAGCGCATCTCATCTTCGATCGCAATCTGACCTAAACGTTCATCTGGCGGCATCTACCCTCCACGGATGCTGAACCTGCCCCTCGGCTTCGTTCTCGGCTCGAGAAGGTCCTCAACGTACCCCGAGGGTACGCCTCCGGTCCTCTCTCGCCTGCGGCCTTGCCGAAGCGCCACTTTGAGCATCCTACGAATTCACAGAACCAAGTTGTCGTCTTCTCAATCAGGACCGGCTATACATCGAGATTCCGGACTTCCATCGCATGTTGCTGAATGAAATTGCGCCGGGGCTCGACTTCGTCGCCCATTAGAATCGTGAAAATTTCATCGACACCGGTCATGTCTTCGAGTTTCACCCGCAGCAGCGTCCGTTTCTCCGGATCCATGGTGGTTTCCCAGAGCTGCCCCGGATTCATCTCACCCAGCCCCTTGTACCGCTGAATGTTCAATCCCTGTTTACCTTCTTCCAGGATGGCCTGCACCAACTCGGCTGAGCCGTTCTTGCGGACCTCCGCACCCTTGATCTTGATCGTGTAGGGCGGTTTGCCGAGCCCCATGGCCGAGGGCGCCTGCTTCTGCAGTTCACGGAAATCAGCCGACCCGACCAGCTGATGCGTGATGTCCACCTGATGGGACATACCTGCCGTGGCAACCTTGCAGACGAGCTTGCTCGACTGATGTTCTTCATCTTCAAGAATCTCGATCGTCGGTTCGGCCTTCGGGTACAGCAAGCCCAGCGCAGCTTTGGCATCGGCAACGATCGTCCGTAACGCAGCCTGATCCTTTAAGCTCTCCCGAGTCAGCCCGGGCTGATCGACGAAGACGCGCAGCATGTTGGCTTCATGGTGCTTTTTGTTCACCTTGTGCAGCAGACTCTCAAAGGCGATCAGTTTCTTCAGGACCGGGAGCAGACGTCGGCCCGTCAGCGAGTCAGACGCGTTCGCGAGCCCAACCTCGACCTCCTCAACCGCCAAGTCCGCCAGGTATTCGTTCATCGCTGGTTCGTCTTTGAGATACCGTTCCGTCTTGCCCTTCTTCACCTTAAACAGGGGAGGCTGCGCGATATAGATATAGCCGCGCTCTAACAATTCCGGCATCTGCCGGAAGAAGAAGGTCAGGAGGAGCGTACGAATGTGGCTCCCGTCCACGTCGGCGTCCGTCATGAGCACGATCTTGTGATACCGGGTCCGGGCGATGTCGAACGCTTCCTTGTCCGGCTTGTCGCTGTCTTCTTTCTTGCGACCGATGCCGGTGCCGAGGGCCAGAATTAGCGTGCGGATTTCGTCGCTGGTCAACATCTTGTCGAAGCGAGCCTTCTCCACATTCAGAATCTTGCCCTTGAGCGGGAGAATCGCCTGAAACTTCCGATCGCGTCCCTGCTTGGCGGAGCCGCCGGCCGAATCTCCCTCGACGATGAACAGTTCGCTCAGCGCGGGGTCTTTCTCGGAGCAATCGGCCAGTTTTCCCGGCAAGCTGCCCCCGTCCAAGGCGCTCTTCCGGCGGATCAGTTCCTTGGCCTTGCGGGCCGCTTCACGCGCACGGGCCGCATCTACCGCCTTACCGATGATCTTGCGGGCAACGGGTGGATTCTCCTCGAAATACGTACCGAGGGCCTCATTGACCGCCGCCTCCACAATGCCCTTCACCTCGCTGTTGCCCAGCTTCGCCTTGGTCTGCCCTTCGAACTGCGGATTGCGAACCTTCACGCTCACCACGCCCGTCAGACCCTCGCGCACGTCGTCGCCGCTGAGAGATTCGGTGTCCTTCTTCAACAGGTCATTCGCATTGGCGTAGCTGTTGATCGTGCGTGTCAGGGCAGCTTTGAAGCCAACCAGGTGAGTCCCGCCCTCTTTGGTGTTGATGTTGTTGGCAAACGAGAAGAGGTTTTCGGCATACCCGTCGTTGTACTGGAGCGCAACCTCCAGGATGAGATCAGGCTTCTCGACCTTCACGTAGATCGGTTTATGGAGCGGTGTTTTGGCTTCGTTGAGGTGATCAACGAAGGAGACGATGCCGCCCTTGTAGTGGAAGACCTGCTCTTTCTCTTTTCGGTCATCCTTGAGGGTGATCGCCAGCCCCTTGTTGAGGAAGGCGAGTTCGCGCAGTCGCTGGGCCAGGACATCGAAGCTGAATTCCAGCGTCTCGAAGATCTGACCGTCCGGCTTGAACCGGACCTTCGTGCCACGACGTTTGGTTTTTCCGGTCACAGCGAGCGGGGCCTGCGGCTTTCCACGCTCGTAGCGTTGTTCGAAGACCTGACCATCCTGCCAGATCTCCAGCTCCAGCCACTCCGACAATGCGTTCACGACCGAAATGCCGACGCCGTGCAACCCGCCTGACACCGTGTACGCGCCTTGCTCGAACTTGCCGCCCGCATGTAGCACGGTGAGGGCCACTTCCGCCGCCGACTTCTTTTGGGTGGGATGCATGCCCGTGGGAATGCCGCGGCCGTTGTCGATCACCGTCACGCTGCCGTCGATATGAATCGTGACTTCGATCGCTTCGCCGAACCCGGCCATGTGCTCGTCGACGCTGTTGTCGACGACTTCGTAGACGAGATGGTGCAATCCGTCGACGCCGGTGCTGCCGATATACATCGCCGGCCGCTTCCGCACCGCGTCGAGGCCTTCGAGAACTTTGATCTGATCCGCGCTGTAACTGTCGGATTTCGGTTTGGGGGTCGTGTCCTGCTGGTCGTCCTTGGCCATTCAGCTCCTTGGTCGATACTTTCAGTCTTCAGCCATCAGTTCACCGCACAGGGCGGCCTGCTGATCACTGCTCGCTCACTGCTCATCGCTCGTTCAGATCTTGATCGGCATCACGACGCATTTGAATCCCGGACTCTCGGGCTCCTGAATCAGACAGGGGCTCAAGGCCGTATCCATTTGCAGCGAGACCGATTCTCCATCCATGACGCTCAGTGCGTCCAAGAGGTAGCGGGCATTGAAGCCGGTGTGGAGCGCTTCGCCCTCGTACCGCGCCGCCAGTTCCTCCGTGGCTTCACCATAGTCCGGATTGCTGGAAAACAGCGTCATGCCGCCCGGCGCAAACGAGAGCTTGACGGCATTGGCCTTGTCCTTCGACAGCACCGACACCCGGCGCAAGGCGCTTTCCAGCAAGCCCCGATTGACCATAATGCGCTTGCCGCTCTCCTTGGGCACAACCTGCTGATAATTCGGATAGTTCCCCTCCATGAGACGGGAGGTGAGCAGCAGCCCGCTTTTGCGGAAAATCATGAGGTTCTTCGTGAAACCGATCAGCGGCTCTTCGTCGCCGCCCTCTTCGAGGAGGCGCCGGATTTCCTGTGCTGCCTTTTTGGGGATGATCGCCTTGATGTCCTGCGCCAGCGGCTTCGCGTTCGGGCCCCCGACCTCGCGCTCTGCGACGGCCAACCGGTGCCCATCGGTGCCGACGAGACGCAACAGCGTGGTCTTTTTGTCCGTCGTCGTGAGGCTGACCAGCAAGCCATTGAGAATGTACCGCGCATCATTGTCTCCCGCGGCAAACAGCGTCTTGCGGATCAATTCCAGCAATCCCGCCCCGGCCAGCGGCGTTAACCCTTCGCGTTCAATGGACGGCAATGCCGGATAGTCGCCACTCGGGAGGCCGACGACCTTGAACTGGCTCTTTCCGGACTGGATCGTGGTCCAGTTGTTGTCGCCTGACGTCAATTCGATCTCGCCGCTGGGCAATTCCTTGATGATCTCGTACAACTTGCGTGCGGAAATGGTCACGCCACCGGCTTCCAATACGGTAGCCTTGTAGAGCCCGCGCATGCCGAGCTCCAGGTCCGTCGCGACGATTTCCGCCCCGTCATGCTTGGCTTCCAACAAAATATTCGAGAGGATGGGCATGGTGTTCCGCTTTTCCACGACACCCTGCACCCGCTGCAGGCCCGTCAGTAATTCCTCTCGTCCGATGCGTACCTTCATGGTCGATCTCCCTCAGCGCACGTTCACGCCCGTAAAATCTGCTCTTTCAGGCCTTCCAGCGTGGTGTGCAAGGCGCTGTCGGCTTCCTTCGCCTTGCTGATCTGCCGGCACGCGTGAATGATCGTGGTATGGTCCTTTCCTCCAAACTGACGGCCGATTTCAGGGAATGACGCGTCGGTCAGCTCCCGGCAGAGATACATGGCGATCTGACGGGGATGGACCAGGGTTTTGCTTCGGCGGCGCGATTTCAGGTCGGCGATCTTCACGTGGTATTTCGATCCCACGGCTTCCTGGATGTCTTCGATGGAGACAATCTTCTTTTTGTCGCCGATGAGATCGCGCAACACGTTCTTTGCCATCTCCAGCGTAATCGCTTGCCCTGTCAGCGAGGAGTAGGCCCCAACCCGGACAAGAGATCCCTCCAGCTCACGGATGTTGTTTTTCATCGTGGTCGCCAGAAAATGGATCACTTCCTCGGGGAGCGCAATGCGTTCATCCTCGGACTTCTTGCGCAAGATGGCGATACGAGTCTCGACGTCCGGAGGCTGTAGGTCCGCGATAAGCCCCCATTCGAACCGGGAACGGAGGCGCTCTTCGATGTCGGGCATATCTTTCGGGAACCGGTCGCTCGACAACACGATCTGCTTCCTGGCCTCATAGAGCGTGTTGAACGTATGGAAGAATTCTTCCTGCGTCCGTTCCTTACCCGCCAGGAACTGAATATCGTCGATCATCAGCATATCGACATTGCGATAGCGTTTGCGCAGGTCGATCATCTTGTCGTACCGGATCGAATTGATGACTTCGTTCGTGAACTGTTCGGTGGTGAGGTAGGCGATGCGAAGATCACTTCGCTCAGCCAGGTAGTTCCCGATCGCATTCAGCAAATGGGTCTTCCCGAGTCCCACGCCGCCATACAGAAACAGCGGGTTGTACGCCTTGGCCGGTTGTTCTGCCACTGCCATACACGCCGCGTGGGCGAATTGATTCCCGGCTCCCACGACAAAACTCTTGAACGTATACTTCGGATTGAGTTGAATCCCGCGCTTCGATCGTGAGGCCACAAACCCGCGTGCGCTCGCATCTGGAGACGAGGACTCCGGCTGGGCCGGGGGAGCGGCCTGTTTATTGTTGATCACAAACGAGACATCCAGACGCCCGCCACCTTGTGCCGCCGAGACGGCCTCAGCCAACAGGTCGTGATAGTGCTCGCCCAGCCATTCGCCGAAAAACTTATTCGGAACGGCAAGATACGCAGTCGTGTCCTCAACCCGATCCAGGACTACCGGCGTGAACCAGGTCTCATAGACCTGCTTCGGCACCTTCTCCTGAATATAGACGAGGGCGTCATCCCACATCTGATTCATCGTAATTTTTCAATAACTTGTAAATGTTCACAGGCTTATCAACAGGTGTGGACAATCGCTCAAGACACCGCCATTTTCCTGGTCATTCGGAGTATCTGTCCGCGTGGTTCATGTGGACAGCTAGAGAAGGTCTCGAGCATCGGCACATCTCACCCACAGCGCTCCTCACGTTATCCCACAACATACCCTGCCTTATACACCATCTCATCAACATGGGCTAGGTTCTTCCATCGCCTACAACCATGCGCCCCTACCACTCCATCCACAGAACTCACAACACCTACTCCGACTCCGACGGCGACTGATTTTCTCTTTACTAGAGAAGAAAGATAAGAGAAGAGTCGTCAGGTCATAGGACAATGATGCGCTTATGCTCAGCAATCAAGGTGACAAGCTGTTGGTATGAAATCCTCTTCTGCGAAGCCTCGTGAGCCGAGGTCCCCATGTCAGGTGAGAGCACATACACCGGACCGGGAAAGGCTGGCGTTGTACCGACGGCTTGTTCAAGAAGGACCAATGATGCGGTTTCTGCTACCGGCATCTCCTCTGCCGAGGGCAACAACGACTGGCTCGGATCCGTGAGAGGCTGTCGAAGCAGATAAAGGGTCTTAGAGTCGTCCATATGTTCCTAACTTCACTAAAATACCAAGACTCGATCGGCGGCTGTCATGGCCCGTCGTGCAGTAGCCATCGTTCCCTCAGTGACGGCGAATCCCTCCTGCAAGGCCGGCCGCGGTCCGGGAGCATGCACCAAGAGAAAGGGAATACCGAGATGCTCGAAAGAGGGTAGGTATTTTTCAAGGATGTCGATATCGACAATCTCGTCGGTGTCCTCGGCAAGGAGTTGCACGGCCGGACCCATCAGGATGACGGTGATAGGATTTTCTCCCGCTGCTAACCCCAAGGCGATACGAAGTGCCTCGACCGGCAGGGGGGAGGTGAGCGGGTTTTGGCGAATGATTAATGCGATCGAAGCAGTGGCGGCCACGGTCATGTCCTTAGGAAGATCGTCAAGTGAAGGCCAGGAAGCGGTCGCAGCCATTCACGATATTCGAGAGCACCACCAGACCACAGAGGGAAATTCTGGAATCCAGCTGATCGGTGGACACTCCATATTGCTGACACCCGTAGGCACAGACGAACAACTTCATGCCGCGCCCGACCAGTTCGGCATACCGAGGGTCGCGAAGATTCTTCACCCCTTCATCAATACAGTAGAGATAGACATCCTGACCCTGGGTCATGGCTTCGGACGATAACCGGGCTACCGTCTCCACACTGGGGTGTGACGGGGGTGTGGATAACAGGATTCCGACCTTCTTGACACTCATAACAAATCGTCTGTGGAAAAACTTTAGGATTGCTTAATAATCAATAACTTATAAATTTAAAAGTGCAAGCGGAGCGTACGAATTTTAGGAAGGAAAGTCAACTAGAAAAAGGGTGTGGATTCGCGTGTCTGGAGTCGGCTCTGCAGTGAGGACACCAGCTCCCCAAGAGGGAGATCTTCCTGTGCCTTCGTCTGCATATTCCGCAGTGTGGCGGTGCCTTTGTCGACTTCGTCGTCCCCGAGGAGGATCGTATAGAGAGTGCCAAGCCGGTCCGCTTGGCGCAAATGAGCTTTCAGTGATGCGGAACGAAAGTCCATATCCGCCGGGACGCCGGCCCGTCGCAAGTCATCCAGGAGCGAGAATCCCACCTCAGTGCCTTTCGTGCCAAAGGCGGCCACATAGACCCGTGGAGGGGAGGGGATCACAACGTTCTCCGGCAGCATTAAGGCAATCCGTTCCAGCCCAACGGCAAAACCCACCGCTGGAACCGCAGCACCACCGAGTTGTTCGACAAGGCCATCATATCGTCCACCGGCACCGACGGCATTTTGCGCGCCTAAATGCGAACAGGTGACTTCGAAGGCCGTGAGGCAATAGTAGTCGAGGCCTCGGACCAGGCGAGGGTTCAGGTGAAAGGGAATACCCACAGCCTGGAGGCCTGCCGTAACCCGTTCGAAATGGTCACGCGCCGCCGGGGAAAGGGAATCGGCCAGGCGAGGCGCATCTTCAGTCGCAGTCCGGCAATCCGGCACCTTACAGTCCAGGACGCGCAAAGGATTCGCCTCGATCCGGCGCTGGCAATTCGCGCAGAGGCGGCTTTCCACGCCCTTCAGAAAGGCCACAAGGAGCGGTTTGTACCGCGCTCGATCCTCGGTATAGCCGAGGTTATTGATCTCCAAGGTGAGCCCGGGCAGCGAGAGATCGGACAATAGACGCCAGAGGAGGCCCATGACCTCGACATCGGCGCGCGGGTCCGCCACACCGAACGATTCAACTCCGAACTGGTGAAATTGCCGGAGGCGGCCGGCTTGGGGACGCTCGTGGCGGAACATGGGCCCGGCATAGCAATATTTCTGCGGCCTGGGGTCAGCAGCGCGATTATGTTCGATAAACGCCCGCACAGTCCCGGCCGTGCCTTCGGGACGAAGGGTCAGAGACGAACCGTCGCGATCCGCGAACGTGTACATCTCCTTCTCCACAATGTCGGTAGTGGCCCCGATGCTCCGCGCAAACAACGTCGTGGTTTCGAAGATCGGTACTCGAATCTCCTGAAACCCGTAGCGGAGTGCCCAACGCCTGGCGGTATCCTCAATAAACCGCCAGCGCGGAGACTCTTCCGGTAGGAGATCCTTGACGCCTTTAATAGCTTTAATCATCACGCTGGTGGCCTGTTTCCGGTCGTTCGTGCGGGACTATAACGGCGGGCTTGCGAGCAAGTCAACGCAATCTGTCGTCGTATCGCCAGGCAGGTGAGCGGGAGCCGATCCTCATGGGTGATAGGCTCCGGCGTCAGGCGAACGCGCAAGGACGCCCTCGCGAGCTTGCCGGTGCGCAGCCCCCACGCTGAGAGTTCATCCTCGATGGTTGCACCCTTTCTGCAGCGGGGGTATAGTGCCGAGCTTGAAAAAAAATCGACGGTCCTTCGTACCCTCTTCATGATGCTCGATCGCTCACACGCCATGCGTAACACGAGATTCTTATGACGACCCCCGCCCGCCGCGTCATTGCGTTGGCGCCGATGCCACCGGAAAAGTCCGCCTACGCCCTGGCGCGCTACAGCCGGTCTCCGGACTCCATCGAAGAGAGTCTCAAATGGGTCCACGGCCACTCCTCGGAAAAATTCTGGGAGCAGTTTTACTTCGACTATGGGCATGGATCGATTGCGGACCTGGGCCACGTCATCATCTGTTTCGAACAGATTTCGGAACTGGCGGCGATCCGCTTGGAAGATGAACAGGTCTGGGACGGCCAGGCCAAATCGAGCCGGTATCAGAATTTTGCCTCCAGCAGTTGGTATGTGCCGGGCACCATTCACGGCCAAGAAACGGAGGCGGTGTATCTGGGCATTCTGCGCGGCCTGTCAACGGTCTACCGCGCCTTGCATGATCCGTTGAGCCAGTTCCTCACCGAACGCGATCCACGCCCTGACAGCATGACCCCCGCGGCGTATCAGCGGGCAATCGCGGCGCGGGCATTCGACGTCACCCGCTACCTGTTGCCCCTGGCGGCACAGACGAACGTCGGGCAAGTGGTGAGTATTCGGACGCTCGAGAAACAGATCATCCGCTTGTTGTCGTCGCAGATCCCCGAACTTCGCCAGATCGGGGAGGAGTTGCAGGACGCCTGTCGCAAGCCGCCGGTCAATGTGTGGGGGGAACTGTGCGGCCAGACGGCCGGCGCCGGCGAGCCGATGGCTCCGACGCTGGCGCGGTATGCCAAGCCGAATGTGTATCAGGCGGAAGTCTACAGCGATCTCGCCCGGTATGCGAAGGAGGTCCTCAAAGGAACCGGATTGGATCAACCGTCCGCGTGGGGAGCCGCCGAGCCGGTCGATTTGATCGAGCCGCATGATCCGCTGGATGAAGTGGTCACGACGCTCCTGTACCGCGCCTCGCAGGCCCCCTATCGAAAGATCCTCGCGGTGGTGCGTGACTGGACGGAGAAACAAAAGCAAGACACCCTGGAAGTCGCGTTTCACAAACGCGGTCCGTACGACGAATTGATCAAAGAATTCCGTAGCGGATACGCGTTGATCTTCGATGTGCTGATGGATATCGGCGGCTGGCGCGACATGCACCGGCATCGGCGTTGTCAGCAGGTGCAGCAGAATTTCACCACGGTGCACGGCTTCGACACGCCCCCCGTTCTGACCGAGGCCGGCCTCGAACAGGAGTATCGCGAGGCGATGGGGCATGTGAAGTCCGATATCGAGCAACTCCGCAAGTCGAGCCAGGAAGCCGCGCTCTATGCCATTCCCTTCGGCTTCTCCGTGCGCTGTCTCTTTAAGATGGACTTTGCCGAAGCGGAATACATTGCCAAGTTACGATCCGGGGTGAAGGGACATTGGTCCTATCGCACCATCGCCTGGCTCATGAAGGAAAAAATCACCGAACGGTATCCCGTGCTCGGCGCGCGCATGCAAGCGACCCCCCCCGACGTGCAGGATGCGTTGACGCGCTGACCGGTTCCAGCCATCTCATGAATCAGTCCATCAACAAAATCGAAACCGCTCTTCTTGCGGGCGACTGGGACCGGTTGGGGTACGAAGCCGGGGTCTGGGTTCGTGCGATCGAGGCGGCCGGCGACAAGGACCCTCGTCCCTATTTTGCGTTGAATGTGACGCACCTGATTCGAGGTGAATTCGCCGATGCGTGGCGGGTCCATGCCCACGCGTTGCAAGAAGCCGCCGACATCGACCGGGTGGGCGACTGGCTCCAGACGATCCTGAAACAACATCCCGAGAATGCGCAGGTGAATCTGGTGCAGGGGATGTTTCTGGCCCAGTCCGGCCAGTCAGAACAATCCGTGGTGTTTTATAAAGAAGCCGCGAAGCTGGTTCCTCAGTCGGCCTATCCCCATTATTTTCTGGCGCAGATCCATGAGCGGGCGTCACGTCTCGAAATGGCGATCAAGGAATATCGTGAGGCGGTGAAGCTGGACCCGTCATTTGCCGCTGCACGGACCAATCTCGGGGTCGCCTACCAGGAACAGGGTCGGCTTGAAATGGCCATCCCGCAATATCGTGAAGTCATCAAGCTGAATCCGAACGATGCGCTCGCCCATGCGAATCTGGGCTGTGCCCTGGCGGAGCAGGGGAAGGTTGAACCGGCCCTGCAATCCTACAAAGAGGCGCTACGACTCAATCCGAACGATGGCGAAATCCATTTCGCGCTCGGCGGCGTGTATGAAACCAAAGGCCGTATGGACCTCGCGGTCAAGGAGTATCGCGCTGCTACGGAAGCGGACCCGGACCTTGCCCCGGCTCACACCGCCCTTGGATGGATCTTGATGGAGCAATCACGCCCCACCGAGGCGATGGATGCTTTCAACCGGGCCGTCAAAGCCAACCCCGAGGACGCGCAAGCGCTGTACGGCATCGGCCGGATCTACGCCGCCAAGGGCAAACGGGAAAGTGCCGCCGAGAATTTCGCCAAAGCCATCCGCTTAGAAAAAGATCCTGCCAAGAAAAACGCCATTATGAATGCCCTGCTCGCCAGCGGTCAGGTAGGGGACTAACGGTCGTTTCATTAGGGCGCCAGTGACCGGACCAGCGCTCGTAGGGGTGCCAACTCAGGGGAATCGTGATCAGGAAACTCGACGCTGTGGCGACGCGATCCGTCGGTAATCGTAATTCGTAGATGGTAGAGGTCTGCCCCTTTGATCTCACCGCCGAGCGTAGTCGGTAGGCTGAAGAACGCAGTTTTACCGACCAGTTGCTCAATTCGCCGCCCGTCCTCAGGCGGCATCTGAGCCGTGTCCACTGAAGCCAATTCTTCCTGAAGCCCTGCGAACCCGCCGGTTCGCTGAATCGCGATCTTCATAGCCTGTCCTCAGCGGGAATGACACGGCGGCTCGGGCGCCAACACGGCATCCCGAGCCGCCGAGATTCTGCTTGATGTTACCGATGTGAGGGCTTTCCTCTCCCATTGTCGCTGAAGAGGTTTCTGAGGTCCTCCAGGTCATCCTCGAACATTCGGTCACCTTGATTGTATTCGGGCAGTTGCATAGTCCCGCAGCAGCCGCGCCGGTCTTGGGCCATGCCGAGTTCTTCTGTAAATGTCGGCAAGAGCTTCATACCGGCCTTATGGTCTGCGGTGAGCGGAGTCGGCGAGACAACCACCTCTCGCACCGTGAAACGGTTGCGAATGAAGTTTCTGTACTGTACCGGCTTGCCGTCCGCGTTCGCAATCGTCAGCATCTGGTTGGCGATGTCTGCGAACGTCGCATTCGCGGCCGGGGCGGCGGCAACGGCTCGCAAGATCAAACCAAACAGATATTCTCCGGCTTCGAGCAATACCCTGGCATCATCCCGCAGCCCGGGTTTCCGCTCGAACGCAAACATATCCGCGAGCACATCGTAGATGGCTCCGGTGAAGACCTGTGACAGATCGTGCACCTCGTTGGTGACCTCACTGAGTTTGAGATCGTTGTCGGCGTTACGCAGACCGTTGGGGCGACCCAAGGCCAGCCCGAACTCCTCTGCCATGTCGGCGAGGAATGTCTTGTCATGCAAGTTGGCCTTGGTCTGGGCAATCACCGCCTCCACCTGGTCGAGTTGTGAGAGCGTCAGGAAGATCGCGCAGAGATCGCCGAACGACTCATGCAAGCCACCGGTCTGGGGAAGGTTGCTGGCGTCGAGCCACCCCGGCTTCAGGCCGTCCAGAATCGCATGGCCGGTCTCGTGCGCGACGATATCGAACGAGCGGCAGGTGAACACCTGCGGGGTACCCGGAGGGCTCCCCGGTTTGGTGAAGAAAAAGAACTTCAGTGCCTTGAGATTGCGACTGTAAAAGGCGTTTGGCGTGACACCGGCATGGGGAAAGACGCTGATCCCATCCGTATTGGAGGCGCTGTTCCACTGCCACGGCGCTACCGCTCCGCCACGGGCCCGTTGCGCAAGGGTGAGCATCTGCCGGACGACGGCAAAGGTATGAACCGCATCGAATTCTTGCGTGCCCGGAGTCTCAATGAAATCCGCCATGGCGTTCGGAGAGACGAGAGGCAAACCTTGGATGGCAATGCGGCTGTCTCTTGGCCCCGCCAGCAGCAGGCTCGGGAGGAAGGCTTTGCGAATCCCGATTTCATTGACCGAGGGGTCCTGCTTCCACATCAGGACGCGGGAGCCTCTAATCCGAGGAATGGGAATCGGGATCGGGATGATCACTCGGCCTGGCTCGCGATCAGGAATGATGCGAATGGATGGGCGGCTGGCGACGCCGGTGGTCGCACGCAACAGTTTGCGATGCTGCCGGTATTCACGCGTCGGAGTGGGAACATATCCGATCGGAACCGTCATGCTGGTCGGCTGGCTGCTGATGGATTCGGTGGCCGGTCTCATCGTAGCCGTTGGACCTTCGATGATCTCCTGGAGCATGGCTCGTACCCTTGTCCTTTCTGAGTCGATGGCGGCTGCGCTGGCTTTTCGATCAGAGGCACCGACTCGGTGTGAGAGCGACTTTTTGTGTGTGGGTGGGCTGGTTCGTCCGCTGGGTGACATCGTTGACATGCGACTCACCTCCTTTCCCCACACGAAAAGGCAAGTGCCGTACCTTCTCGATGTCGGGTTCCACGCCTCAGCGGCTTCACTGCGAAGATCGAGATTTCAGGTGGTTGACAATGGTGGCATTATTTGGCGGTTTCTACCTAGGCGTATCTCTGTGGATACAGCCAGTCGTCGGGCGTATCCAATCCTGTACAGGCAAGCCCCCGTTTCAAATGATCCCTCACTGTCGATGTGACAGGGGAATCCCTGACGGGACATTGTTCAGCGAGGGAACGTGCGCTCGTCGATGGAAGAATGCGGAACGATGGGGAGTGTTACAGCTCTCGAATGGCGCCTTGCAGAACGGTCATCTGAGTCATGGGATCGCCGGACGCTTGGAGCTCCGTGCGGATCTGCTCTTTGAGGTAGTTGGTGTAGCCGATTTTCTCGATGAGGAGGTCGAGGAAGCGTTCGGAAGACAGCAGGCTTTGCGCCTTCAGTTCGTCAATGGTCTCATCGCTCACCGGCACGTAGCTGCTGCCGATGTGGAAAATGATGTTGTAGTGGCGATCGCGCCCGAGCCGTTCGAACCGTAGTCCCTTCACGTGCCGTCCTTCCTCTTACAGGCCAACGGGGGCACATTGTAGACAATCACCGGGGAGAAGACAAGGTCGGCGTCTCCGCGGCAAGGCCTATCGGCTGCCTCTGTGGCAGCCTTCCGGCTCAAGATTTTGCGCTCTTCTTCCCGAAGTACTCGCGGCGGCTGACAGCCACATCCGACACAAACATCACGCCGGAATGGCGCTCAAACAGCGGCCGGAGTCCGGCCAGCACCGGCTCGACTTTCTCTTCCGGCACCACGGCCATGATCATGATCAGGCTCTCCTGCTCGCTGAACATGAAGTGGGCCTCGCGGACGCCGTGATGGCCCTTCCCGGAAATGTTCCCGATGATGGTGTACCCGGTCGCTTCCACCTTGTCCAGCAACTCCGTGACGAACGGCCGATGCTCCCCGGATACGATGACGCGAATTTCTTTCATGGGATGCAACGTGAGTGCGGCCATCTCTCCACTCCTTTGAAAAAGATCCTACCAGTGCTTCCTGATATCTTCTGTCCGTTAGGCGTCTCCGGGATGCCTGACTCGACGCCAGACTCCGGAGGGCATGTACCGGTACCAAACTCCATCTTCAGGGTCTAGCGCAGCCAGATGCACCCATTCGTTGTGATAAAAATGCTGCAAAATCTCATGTCGGGCGATGAGTTTTTCGATCCGGGCCCGTGATGCCTCTACCAACGTCAACAGACGCATGGGTTCATGATACGGCACGTCATCATTCATAACGGTTTGCCACGCCAGACCGAGCCGGAGGTCACTCCAGGGCCCGGCCATGATACCGATGCGGCCGACGACGTTGTGATAGATCTTGCTTCCGCTCCCATACACGTCGTTGTCGACGGCCGAGAAATAATGTTCCATGTTGATCCACTGCGCTACCACCTGCGGCGCAGTCAGGAGCACCTCCAGCCAACGGTCGGTCGGATCTTCCCGGTGGTCGTAGGACTGGAGGAAGACGCGTCCGCCCAAATTTAATCCCTTCGTCAATTCACGGCGGCCGATGATGAACGTCGTGTTGCCGGAGAGGCCCCATTCGGGCCGGACCTGGCTCCAGTCCGCGCTCCGACCGGCGACATGGGCCGAGGCGTCGTCGAGGGCCAGCACCGTCCCGACGTCGGGAAACCGCGTGCAGCGCTCCTGGCTGGTGAGCTGGGCAGCTTCCCGCAAATCGTCATACAGTCGCGCAACGTCTTTCCGGTGGGTTGGGGGCGCATCTTCAAGATCGAAGAGCTGCACCTCATCGGTGGTGGTGTCGACTTGCCCGGCGAGGAAATGAGTATCGGGTGGAATCTCAATGCCGCGTTTCGCCAGCCGCTCACGGACGGGCGGGCGGTTGGCCATCGCTGCCAGGACGCGGGCGTTCGGTTTCCCTTCGTTGCCGCCGCAGGCACCGCAGTCCAGGGCCGACTCGAAGGGATTATTCTCCGTCGTGCTGCCGTGGGCGCAGAAGAGCACCAGCCGTGCAAAGTTTCGCACCAAGCCCATCATGCGTAAGCCCGTTTCGACGGTCAGGACCTGCTCTTCGAGTGTGAACCCGGTGCGAGTGATGCGTTCCTTCTGGCGCGAAGCCGCGCGGCGGTTGATCCGATAGTGCCGGCGCAAATCGTCGAGGAACGTCGCCAACTGCTCGGCTGACAGATCGACCGCTTTGGCGGCGTCAGTCAGATAGGGTTCGACGGGTGCATCCTCATCCAGCGCACGCCGCCGGAGCGCCTCCACGAACTCCGCCTCGACTCGCGAGCCGTGGAGCCCGAGTTGGTCGCGCAAGGCCTTCCAGATTAAGGCGCGCTGTTCGGAGACCACCATTTCTTCGGTTTCGGCCGGCGCGAGCTTGTCGACCGTCAGGATGGTCGCAATCGGCGGAACAAACAATCGCCGTACCCAGGTGGTCAGGCGTTTGTACAGCGCAGGCACCAGGGTTTTCGCCATCATCGGGAGGGCGTAGAACCAGCCGAGCGATTCCACCATCACATAAGGGGTCACTACGTTTTCTTTCAGATCGTGCAACAGTGTGTGTCCGGCATGGACGAGTTTGGCGCGCGACTGGTGTTTGGAGACGTAGTGATCCAGGTAGCTCCGGGGAATCTCGCGAACCTCGTTCTTCGCGCGCATGATCACCGGGAATTGCTCCGTCTCATGTTCCTTGCCCCAGGCCCGGTAGCGAATAAAGACGGCGAAGAAGCCGGCGAAGCCGTAGGTGTCGTTGGCGCCTGTCGATTCCAGGTGGCGGCGAAACGGTTCGGAGCGCACATCGATGCAAAAGACCGATTGCGAATGGGGCCGGACCGGCGGCCGGTGGTCGGGCGTCGCCGTCTGCGGTTTGGTTGGTGCGCGTTGCAACATGCCGAACAGATGCTCGTGATACCCGGCTTCGAACGCGGTCAGCCACACCGGGCCATGTGCGGATTCCGGAAACGCGTCCATCCAGTCCAGGAGCTGTCGCAATGCCGGCAGCGGGGCGTCCATCAAGAGCGTCGGCACGATCTCGAGCGCGTGGGCAAGTGTGAGCAGGCGTCTGGCCATGCTCCGCTGCGCGGCCCGTTCCCGCCGCGGGCCATACTCGATCTGGTAGTGATGGGTGAGCTGCTCCCATTCACGGGACAGCTGGGACGAATTCTGCGTGAGGCCTGTCTTGGCCTGGAGACGGGCGACTCGAGCGGCGTGAGCGGCGGGCAACCGGCCGGCGACCCATTCCTTGCGCATGTAGTATGCGTGGGGCTGCTGGTCCATGAAGCGCAGGATGGCGCGATAGGTGCCGTCAATGCCTAAGTCGTGCTGACAGACCTTCTGGACCAGTTCCCGCACATACCACAGCCGCACGGCCAGGAATTTCACCAGGCCGACAGGATAGGCCTGCTGCCAGGCATAGTCATTTTCCTCCGCCCGCCACTTGATGAAGCCGGCCCAGCCGGGTAGCGCCGCGAGTTGGAGTGAGAGATAGTCCTGCCTGAATTCCACCGGGATCTCGAGTGCTTCCAGGCAGTCCAGCACCACGTCTTCCGGATGTTCGGGGAGCGCGGCGATTTTCTGGCGGCTGTCCTCGATGCCGCAGGTCATCCACTCCTTCCCGGCGGCCTGTTTCCATGCGGCATAGAAACCCTGATGCCGTTCGGGCATCGGCCAGGTGGCGTGACCCTCGTCGAGAAACGCTTCACACCATTTGACGAGTTCACCGTTGATCTGTTCGACGATGGTGGTGCCCGCTGTCCGGTCGCACCAGCTCGTCAGGGTCAGATCCCGCCCGAGGGCGGTCACATCCTCACGGATGGTGGCTGCCATACGTTCCTGCACGTTCGGCGTCGAGCACGCGGCAAGACGCTCAGCCAGCACATCAATGGGTTCTTCATCCGGTGCGGGTTCCAGGAGCCGGTCAAGCGGCTCGTCGGCGGGACGAGAGAGCCCGTGGGTGAGGCAGGCTCGTAAGACCTCGCGATGCGCGATGCGGCAGGATCCAAGGTCGACCGCATCAGGACGGGCGAGCGCAGCCAAGGCCTCGTCGACGTGCCGGACCAGAATTCGGCCGGACTTCAAATATCGCCGATACATGTCACCGGAGAGATAGCCGTTCCCGCCCAAAAACTGCTTCCCGCGGCGGACCGTCTCGGTGAACGGCAGATACTCCAGACTGTGCAATGGATTGTGGTGGACGAACGTTCGCATGGGCCAGTACTGGGCAATGACCTCACTGGCCAGTCGGATCGTCCCTCGCAATTCCATGCGGCGGGCTTCGAGATCGCTAGGGTCGGGCGTCTGCATCACCGGGTCCATGTGTCCCCCTGTGAAGCGGCTGAGACGGGAGGAATCGGCGCGTTCGACTCGAATAACCGCGAGGGTGCCGTCCCGAGCACCAGCAACAGGAATAACAGCAACAGGAGCGACATGAATTCGGTCTGGCGAAGATCTTCGTAACGGACCTCTACGCGTGCTTGACCGAAGACGAGTTGCTGCACGAGGTCGATCTGGTACCACGAGGCGGTGAGCCAGACGAGCATGATGATCGCGAACGGCCCCGATGGCGCAAAGGTCGGCAGCAGCAGCATGCTCAGGAATCCGGAAAACACGCCGAACGGCGGCATCCCGAGGGCAGCCAACGCCAGCAATGCCAGCAATGTACTGAAGCGAGGCATGGGATAGGCCATACCGCCGAGCGCCCGAAGATCAACGTCACCGTACCGGGCCCGGATTGCAAACCAGGCCAGCAGCAGTCCACCGGTGGAGAGCCCCACGGCGCTGAGGTAGATCGTGGCGGGAATCGGCGACGTGGCCGTGTCGGCAATGTACCACCAGAGCATGCAGAAGAAGGCCAGCGCCGCGTACGCGAGTCGGGGCAGGGGACGCGACTGAATCAACGCCCGCAAGGATGCGTAGACGGCGCCCGCGAGGGCCAGGATCGTCAGGGTGCGGAGGACGGTCCCAGAGAGAGTCGGGAGCAATACCTGGAGGTCGTGGAATCCCACCATGGGCAACAGCAAGGCCAGGAATGCCGGAAGATTGCCCGGCAACTCGCTCAACGTGGCCACGAATCCACTATGGACCGGCAGTAGAGGAAGGAGCGTGGCGCATGCGACCAGACTGGCGATGCTGGACGCCGGAGCCGGAAGCACGAGGGCTAGGACGCTCGCGAGCATGCCCAGGCCGTACGACGACAGTCCGCGCCAGGTGTCCGGTGCAGGATCCGGTTGATGCCGGTACAACACACCGGACAGGAGGGCGAGCAACAGGAGCAAGAGGAGTGCATGTGCCGGTCCCTGACTCGTCAGTGTGCCGAGCCCCAGGCCCAGCAGGATGAGGGTCATGGGCCAGGCCGGGCTGGTGTCCCGGTGCAAGGGCTGGCCGAGCAGCGACAGGCAGGCGGTCAACGGCAGCAGGCAGAGAAAGAGGACGCCGACCGAGGGTTCACCCAGAGTCAGGGCCGAACCAATGATAGAGCACAGGCTGACCACCGTGGTGATCAAGGCGGCCGTTTTCATGCGTGGAAGGGAAGCCTTCAACAGCCAGCTGAGGCCCGCGCCGAGGATCGGAATGGCGAGGAGCAGCCATGGTGCCATCCAGGCCCGCATCAGGATCGGCCTCCGGGGGCTGGCACACTCCAATCGCCAAATTCGTGTGACGTGGGAATGATCACGACAGGCGCTTCTCCAGGCGATGGGCGACCTGGGTCACAAGACGGCCGAGTTTGAGGTAGAGCTGATCCAGGTAGAGCCGGTTCATGCACACCACATAGAGGCGAACCAGGAAGACCTCGATCCATCCGGGAATGGTGATGGTACGGCCATGGGCGTGGGCATAGAGGTAGACCCAGCTCAGTACGGTCAGCAGGGTCGTACCGACCACTAGACTATCGAAGAGCCGTCCGGGAAGCGCGGCCGCCTTGAAGTAGGAAGCCACCTCATCCGGGTTGGGGTAGAGGAAATGGGTGAAACTCTCTACCGCGAACAGATAGGTGAAGACCACGATCACCATCGTCACCAGCATGGCGGCGGACACTTTCCACGAGGCCACGGCGCGGATGCGCGTGAGCGACAGGATGGCCTGCGACGAGGTCACCCAGATGAAGAACAGGAAAATCACGGTGCCCTGGGACTCGAGCAATGGCAATCTCAGTACACCATGGGTGACCAGCAAAATGACGAGGGGCAGCAACAGTGTGGTGAAGAAGCCGGTGGACCAGGTCAGGTTGGAGAATTCGCTCTCCTCCGCCTCACGGTCGAGGTGTGGAAAAGACGGCTCCTGCCGAGCCTTGTGAATGACATTCCCGCAGTTCAGGAACACGGTGCCCTTGAACAGGCCGTGCGCGATCAGGTGGAACACGGCGAGAGAAAAGGCGCCCAGGCCGCATTCCATAATCATGTAGCCCATCTGTCCGATCGTGGAGAACCCCAGCGTCTTCTTAATGTCGTTTTGGGTCAGCATCATGGTGGCGCCGAGGATGGCCGTCAGCATGCCGATGATGAAAACCACGTGCAATGTCGATGGACTCAGCCCATACAGCGGGGCGAGCCGGTTCAGCAGAAATCCTCCGGCGTTGATGATGCCGGCATGCAGGAGCGCGTGGATCGGCGTCGGCGCGTACAGTGAGCGGGGTAGCCAGGTGTGAATGGGGAATTGCGCCGACTTGCCCATCGCGCCGCCGAAAATGAGCAACGTGACGGCCGTTACGCCGTTCATCTCCCAGCCGAGTTCCGGCCAGATGAACAGAGTGAAGGGCGTTTCCGCGGCGCGGGTAAATAGGGTTTGAAACTCGAACGTGCCGTAGAGCGAGTAGGCCAGGACAATGCCGGCGAGGAAGGCGGCATCGCTCAACCGCAGCATGGTGAACGTGTTGGCGGCGCCGGAGAGCGTGGCGGCGTGGCCGTGATTGTGCGCGAGCAGAAACAGCAGCCAGGAGAGAATCTGCCAGAAGATGAACAGCATCACCAGATTGGCGCTCGAGACCATGCAGAGCAGCACGGAGGTCGTGAGACCCAGCATGCCCAGATATCGCCGGTACCCGCGATCCTGATACATGTAGCCCATGGAGTACCGGTAAATGAGCGTGGTCACGCCGGTGATCAGGACCATCATAACGGCGCTGAGTCGATCGATGTAGAACCCGATCGGGAAGGCAAGATTCGCGATGGCGGCCGGATCGTACAACTGGATCGTGACCGGTCCCCCGGAGGTCACCAGCACCAGGGTCAGAAGAGCCCCCACAAAGGAGGCGACGATCGGCAGGAGCCCGGCTCGCGCATTCTGATCCTGTTCGGCGCGATCGCCGGTCATCACGATGAACGCCGTCAGCAACGGCAACAGCGGGACGAGGACGAGAAAAGACATGCCGACCCCATGCGTTCCATGACAACAAAAAAGCCAGCCGAGGGTCCTTGCAACAAGGAACCAACGACTGGCCTGCACTGTCCCCGGCCTTTCCCTGTGGGGAAACACCGGCAAGACCCTACTGCCTGTCTCATCGTCTCATTGGCGTGGGTCCGGGCCGCGCACGGTCTCACGGCCTTTCGTCGGCACCACCGGAAAACTCCGGTAGATGTAGCCGCGTACCCCGTGGAATTGCAAGCGAAAAGTCGGCGAGGGCGGAGGGGGTTGGAGTGGAGAAGCAGCCGCGACTATAATCCCTCCGGCCATTGTGTACGATCACAGCAGAAGGATGCCGATGCCCGTACCCAGCAAGGGAGAAAAGGAAGCGGCCGTTCGGACGGCGATCATCAAATTCGAGCAGGAATTCCTCGGACGAGGTCCGGACGAGGTCCGCGTGTTCATTGTGCGTGACATGCTCGTCGTACGCTTGAAAGGGGTGCTGACCCCAGCCGAGCGGCAATTGGCCAAAACGGCGGAAGGCGTCGATATGGTGAAGCGGCTGCGTCAGAATCTGATCGCGCAAGGGCGTGAGCGGCTCTGCGAGCAGGTGGCGGATCTGATTGGTGCCAAGATCACGGCGCTCTTCACGGATATCGATACCGTCGTGGGCGAACGCATTTTTGTCTTCACATTGGAGTCCGACCTGGAAACCAACTTCCGGTAAGGGTTGGATTGGTAATCTCCTCGATCACCAAATGAAAGAAACCACAGCCGGATGGCGTGTCGCCGACCGGGCTCCTAAGATATGACACTTCAGACGCTTGAAACTCTCCGCTTCGACAATCGCTATGCGCGGCTGCCCGAGGCCTTCTATGCCAAGGTGAATCCCACCCCCTTCAGCGGCGCGCCGTTCCTGATCAGCGCGAATCAGGCGGCCATGGAGTTGATCGACCTGGACCCTCGCGAGGCCATGCGACCGGAGTTTGCGGGGGTGTTCGGCGGTAGTCTGCTGGTGCCGGGAATGGAGCCGCTGGCTATGCTCTATTCCGGTCATCAGTTCGGGGTGTATGTACCCCAGCTCGGTGATGGCCGGGCGATTCTCCTGGGAGAAGTCATCAACGGACGCGGTGAGCGCTGGGACCTGCATTTGAAAGGTGCAGGGATGACCCCGTTTTCCCGCGACGGGGACGGGCGGTCGGTGCTGCGCTCGGCGATCCGTGAATATCTATGCTGTGAAGCGATGCACGGACTCGGCATTCCGACAACGCGCGCACTCTGCCTGGTTGGCAGCGACGACAAGGTCTATCGCGAGCAGGTGGAAACCGGCGCGACCATCGTCCGGATGGCACCATCGCATGTGCGGTTCGGCAGCTTCGAAATTTTTTACTACCGGAAGCAGCATGAGCATCTTCAGCGATTAGCCGATCATGTGATCGAGTCATATTTCCCCCATCTCGTTCCAGCCGCCGACAAATACCTCCGGTTCTTTGCCGAGGTGGTGGAGCGCACAGCGACACTCATCGCACAGTGGCAAGCGGTCGGGTGGTCCCATGGCGTGTTGAATACCGACAACATGTCGATTCTGGGTTTGACGCTGGACTATGGTCCCTATGGGTTCATGGACGATTACGATCCCGGTTTCATCTGCAACCACTCGGACTATAACGGACGGTATGCGTTTAACCAGCAACCCTACATCGGGTTGTGGAACCTGAGTTGCCTAGCGCAAACGCTGTTGCCGCTCGCGCCTAAGGAAGAGCTGAAAGCGGTGTTGGACGGGTACCAGGGGATGATCGAAGCGTCCTATCAGGCTCACATGTCGAAGAAGTTGGGACTTGTTGAGGAGCGGGAAGAAGATTCGGCTTTGGCGGATGCGCTCAAGTCGCTCATGGCCGGCAGCCGCGTGGATTACACGATTTTCTGGCGCGAACTCGGCACCTTCTCATCTGATCCTGCGGCGAAGAACGAACGGTTGCGTGAGCATTTCCTCAGCCCCGAGCAGTTCGATGACTGGGCCATGCGATATCGCGAGCGGTTGCGGGGCGAGCAGAGTCGCGATGAAGACCGGCGCGTCCGCATGGATCGCGTCAATCCGAAATACGTATTGCGGAACTATCTCGCGCAAGGCGCCATCGAGAAGGCCCAGCAGAAGGACTATACCGAGATCGACCGTCTGCTGAACCTCCTGCACGATCCGTATACAGACCACCCCGGCATGAATTCCTACGCGGCCGCCCCGCCCAACTGGGGCAAACACCTCAGCGTGAGCTGCTCGTCATAGTGCTGAAGCGGATGCCGACCACCAGGTGGCGGTTGTCATGAAGAGGGAATGAGATGCGTGTTGAAAAACTGGGCGGTCTCACGGTTCGCCTGACCGGCGGGACCGACGGCAAGGGCGGCGGCAATGGCCCATGGGTGGTGCTGCTTCATGGATTTGGCGCACTGGGTGATGATCTGGTTCCGCTCAGTGAATATCTGGATGCGCCTGCAGGGACACGGTTTCTTTTTCCCGAGGCGCCGATCCCAATTCCGATGGGCTTCGGCGATTCGCGCGCCTGGTGGATGATCGATATGGCGCGTATCCAGGCCGATCGAGCGGCGGGCAAGGTCCGCGACATGTCGGGTGAGATCCCGCGTGGGCTGCCTGAAGCCCGTGACCGGGTGAAGGCCTTGTTGGAGGATGTACACAAGAAATTAGGGGCCGATCCTGCCCGGACTCTGCTGGGAGGATTTTCGCAAGGCGCGATGTTGTCCTGCGATGCGGTACTGCATAGTACGCTTCCATATGCCGGGCTCATCCAACTGTCAGGCACGCTGGTGGCCAGGCAGGAATGGGCGCCGCTGCTGACGAAGCGGAAGGGGTTGCCGCTCTACCAGAGTCATGGCACGCAGGATCCGATTCTCCCGTTCACCATGGCCGAGCGGTTGCGGGATGAATTCCACCAGGCAGGCCTGCTCGTCGATTGGCAGCCGTTCCGCGGAGGTCATGAGATTCCGGAGCCCATACTGCGCCGCCTCGGAAGCTTCATCCTGAAAACCCTCGTGTAAGAAATTGTGCAAGCTCTAGGGGAACCGTTTTTGATTGCATCCCGAACCCCCCGTATGGAGCCGCCTGCAGATAAGGTGTCGTTAGTCCTGTGTGGTAGTGGCGATGGCAAATGATCGCAAAACGGCCGGGTTCCTCTCCACCCAGTCGGCCTATGATGAATGGGCCGAGCATTATGACGACGGGGATCCTACCGTGCTTCTTGATGAGCCGTTTCTCGTATCCATGCTGCAGCCGTTTGCAGGATGCCGAACTTTGGATCTGGGATGCGGAACCGGCCGCTACCTCCGTCTGGCGAGTCGCGATGCTGCTGTGGTCGGCCTGGATTTGTCTAGAGGCATGCTGGAACGAGCCAGACGCCAAACCTCGGGCAGTCTGGGAGCTCAGTGGGTGCAAGCGTCGGTTGAGCATATGCCATTCGGGTCACAGACCTTCGACCGCATTGTCTCCGGGTTAGTCTTGGACCATGTCGGCGATCTGTCCGCCTTTTTTCGAGGCATTGCGGTAGCGCTCCGGCCGGGAGGACGTGTTATCCTGACGGCGGTCCATCCGGATATGCAACGCAGAACCGGCCCGACGGTGCGATTCACGGCTGCGGGACGGGAGTATCGTACGGAAGGGACTATCCACGAAAAGGCCGATATCTTCACGGCCATCCAGCAGGCAGGGCTGTCGATCGATCAACTTCAGGAACCACCGGTGACCGAGCTGCTCATCGCTCGCCGGGAAGCGTGGAGAGATCGGTTGGGCTGTCCGGCGCTGTTACTATTGGCCCTTACGCGTGCGGCGGATCATTATCATGACCATTGATGCCACAATGTTCGAAATACAGGGTACCGATCAGAAGCGCATCCGGGGTAATCGCCTTGTGGGAAAAGAGCGCCAGATCTTGTTCATCACGGGGTTTCTCTCCAAGCGCTGGGGCAACAAAAGCAAAGCGCTCGCGCAATGGTGTCAGGACCGGGCCTGGGGTTTTTGCTGTTTTGATTTTCGCGGCTGGGGTGATTCCGAAGGGCAATGGGGCGACTATCGGCTGCTCCACTGGCTTGAGGACGCCGAAGCCGTCACGAATCTGCTGGCGGAGGGTCCGCCGGTGACCATTGTCGGCAACTCCCTCGGTGGCTGGTTGGGCTGGCTCGTCGCACAGGAGCAACCGGCTGTCGAGGAGCTGATTCTGATCGCGCCGGCCTTCAATATGATGGATCTCCGCGCGGCGCAAATCTCCGCAGAGCGGCGCGAGCAGTGGCAATCAGCCGGTTCCATGCCATGGGATGACGAGCCTTTGCACAGGGATGCGCCGATTCCCTGGCATTGGGTCGAAGATAGTCAAGCGTTGTGGCGCCGTCGCTTCACCATGCCCCGCCGCGTCAAGACGACTATTTTGCACGGCTTGCAGGATACGGTGATCCACCCGGAAGGGAGCTGGGCCTTCGTGCAGCATGTGCTGTCGCAGTACCCGGAGTTTCCCATCGAACTGCTGTTGAAAAGCGGCGATCATCGGCTGAGTGGTGCGGAACATGTGGAGACGATGCGAAGGCTGGTGATAGGGTTGCTCAGTTGATCAGAGGAAGTCTAAAGAGTTCAGCAGCAGCGGCCTACAGGCCCTGAGGGGTCCAATGACTCTCGGTTCTTTGCCCAGCCATCAGCTCTCTACTTGCCTTGATCTTTGTTATATGAAGAGCGAATCCGCTTGCAACAAGCATCAGCCCATGTAGGAAATATTGCGCAAAAAGTGTCGGGGAAGTAGCCCAATTATCAAAATACTCGCTCCGTGATCCCACCAGTATCATTTCTACTATCAGAGGATAAAAAATTGCACGTTTTACGACTCGTGTCTGTTCCGAGCCAAGAGCAAGTGCAGACTTTGTGCTTAGCTCAGTTGTGCCTGATAACTCATTCAACCAACTAATACAAAGCCAAACTGAGTCCATAACCGTAAAGGACAAAAACACTAGGGAAAGGATGCTTATTCCACCGACTAATCTGTTTATGGAACAGCTAAATTCTCCGCGGCACGGCACGATCGTGTCAACCTCATCGGCAAAGAATAAAAAGGCTAACCCAAAGGTCGCCAGATAGGAAAAATACCATATGATTACCCTTCCCACGCGATGGTTCCAACAGTGAGCTTCCCGATATCTTGACCAGAGATCGGCAGCGCTTGTTGAATGTCCAGCCGGAAGCCCAGGGCCAATCCAATCAATGCTTTGACAGAACCTGTCCCATCCATTCGGCCACTTTTTCTTCGTCTCTCCTATGCTCTCGGCTGAGAAGAATCTTGTGCTCAGTTCGCGCATATTATTGTCTAGCTCCAGCCTATACAGAACAAAGAAGTAGGCGCACAGCGCACAAGCAACTAACCGAAGCAATATTGTGGGCCAAATGCTCACGCCGTCGGACCATGAAAAGGGTTCGTCTTCAGCGAAGTTGAACACTGCGATGAGTTGTTGCAAAGCCCAAAGAGCCCAGAGGGCGAGAATGCAGACCGGGGCCGAGCGCAGGACCAATATCAGGAGCCGTTTGGTGGAATCCGGCTCATCCCTTGCCGCCAACCAGTTCCAGAGGCCCCTATACTTCCAGCAGACTAGAAGTGCCAAATTGAATCCCACAATCCAGAGTATGGCAATTTTCGGCGGCAGGTTGAGTCTTCCTGTGTAGATGTCGACATCGGTCCGAGCCGGGTGGATCGTATTCCCTTCCGTGCTCGGCTGATCAAAACTCAAGTTGACCGCACCATGACGCCCGATTTCGAAAATCCGAGGCGGAATTTCATTCGGATATGTATTTTCCGCGCCCTGCCCTGACCCACTGAACTCGAGAGTGTTCTTAGATGGCCCTACTCTTACCTGGTCGATCGCCTGCAGCACGGCAAAGAAAGTAGATGTCTGGAGTGAGCTCCGGAATGCAGGGATGCTCTGTTGGAGCGAGGGCGCCAATTCCAGTCCAAACTGGGAAACCACGATGAGGTTGCGAGACTGTTTCTGCTCGGAATTCTGCAAATACTCAAAATCAAGGTTGGTAGTAAAAAAGAGCACACCCGGAAATTCTTTCTTTAGAACTTGGAGAATTAGGAGAGTATCTTTAGGAGCGGTACCCAAAATTCCGATCGCTCTTGGTTTGCTTCGCTTAATGTTCGAAATCAAAGCCTCTTTGTCGTATTCCGCATTTGCGCTAGTGTAGGAATGGTGGGTGACAAAGTCTTCCGGCGAGATGCCAGTTTTCTTGAGTGGATGAAGTCCTTGCAGCCAATTCAAACAACTTTCACTGTTACCCAGATTACTGCCCCACCAACGGTAGGAGTTGTTACAGACTGCCTCACTAAATGTGAGGCGCAGGGACTTGGCATAAAAGGTGTCCCAGTTGCCGATGAGGGCAATTGAGTCTTTACCGACGGTTACACTTCGTCGCTGGAGCTCCATAAGCAGAGCATCAACTAGTACTGCATCGCTGTTGATGGCGTAACGCAAGTCAAGTCCACCGGCCTTCAGTAATCGGTAAAACACTTTATCGCACGCAGCGTAAGAGTCGCAGGGGTGCCCGTCTGGATCTTTCAGCCCATATGATAGGAGGCCAGGCATGGTTGTAACCCAGGGCGAATATAGTTCCAGGGTCCCATCATTCAGAGCCGAGCGGTATTCGTGATCTAATGTATTGATTACTTTGCTCTCAATCTCCTCGAGTATGTTCCGAAACTCAGACGAATTGCGCGGGCCAATAATCTTCACATTCAGTCGCGGACTACCCAAAAGCCGAAAGATTTCGCGCAGCCTGAGAATTCCTGCCAGTGCCTGTCCCTGATAATCGCTTGCCTTTATCCATAGAATCAGGAGGTGCTCAACTTGATTTATTGAATCTGTGCAGAGAGCTATTTTGTCTCTGCCATACCACTCGTATGGGATTACGCCTGTCATTGGACTTGCGCTGGCTCCGTGATTAGGCAGGAATTTGAAGTGAGTAGTTAAATCAGTCGAATTCTTGCGTGAAAAACAGGCGACATTGAGGGCAGCTTCCACGGCACGACGGTCCGCGATTCTTGCCTCAACATCCTCGGATGTCATCACCATTAGGGTTGATAATTTCCGGCCAGAGCTTAAGTATCTTGTGACGTCATTCCGGAGGGCCGATAGACCGTCATCAGGACTACCCTTCGACTTAGTTTCATATAGTGTTGTAGGCAAGGGATCGCGACTGCTGGGATCTGCGGGGACTTCGACGACCTTCGACTCCGATATAAATGGTATATAGGAAAGGAATGGCGTGATAATGCTCACAATTCCAGCAACCAGAGAAACCCACATGCCCCATTTCTCCACAAGGGGCTTTTGGCTCTCGTTCCTGGATGGAGGGTGATGAATATGGATATCTCCCCCGGCCTGGTAAACGTTACCTTGTATGGTCCATTGCTGCGCGGCGAAAATCGATCGGACTTCTTGTATGACAGCCGCTTCCTCTCGGACCCGAATGGTTGCAAGCTCCTGAATAACGGCGGTTTTTCTGGCTGGGTCTTGCGCCGGAGGCGGAGCCTTCAATGCGTGAAAAATATGGCCGGCTGCCTCATCCGGGTTGTACGCGGCAATTGCGTGGGTGGCCCGCAGTGCGACTGGAAGTGGCGTACTATCCAGTAAGCAGGGAATGATCGTCTTCTTAAGGGCGATGGCCGTGGTCCATTCAAACTCGACGAAGTGGGAGGTAGCTGAGTGTTTCGACCAGGCGAGGAGGAAAACATCTTGCTGCGCGATGGCCTCGCCCAGGATCTTCGGCCATTTTTGTCCACCGTAGAGCTTTTCCTGATCGCGCCATATGGAAATATCCGGGGAACTCTTGAGATGCCTCTCAAGTTGTTCGATGAGGCTTAGATCGGTGCGCGAATAGCTCAAGAAGATACTGGGCATGTCGCCTTTGCTAGGTGTGGTTTGGAGTAGAATGGCGGTACGGTACACGAAAATGCGTAGGTCGACAAGGTCGGTCGAAAAGCAATGGCCGTATTTCTAGTATGAGAACCCGGACCCCTGCATGCCAGTAAAGGACGTCTGCTAGGGAGCATGGCGGCCTTCGTCAAAAGGCCTTTCATCAGAGATGTTCTGGTCGGAGCTCACGATTGAGATGGTGACACTCATGGTGTACAAGGAACAGTTAACAAGAGAAACAGCATGTTGGTCCTAGTCCATAAAGAATGCGGCGGTCCGGCGTTGGAAGAATCTCCTGTCGGGGAAGTGTGCGCGGTTCCGGTTGATCGGTTTCCATTTCCCTGCTTTACCTGTCTGGAGGAAATCATCGACGAATCGGAATTGCGGCTTATGCAGGATTTGGGCATTTGAGCCGCACGTGCCGTGTTGGCCAAAACAAACCGTATCCTGCTAGGAAGGCGAGGAGTACATGTCATCGTTAGGCGCACATAACAGCGGACCGGACTCAGAAGGTCCTGACGTTCCCGAACCGTCCCATGCCGAAAAGGCTAGGACCTTGGTGCATCTCCAGCAGACGGGCGGGCTTTCGACCATTTCGCGCAAGCAACCGGGCTGGCCCTTCGGATCGGTGATGCCGTATGGGTTGGACGATCAGGGCCAGCCAAGTTTTCTGATCAGCACTATGGCGATGCACACGCAAAACTTGCTGGGCGATCCGCGGGCGAGTCTGCTCGTCACGCCGCCGGAGAGCCAGCGCGATCCGCTGGGCGCAGCCAGGGTGACCTTGATGGGGTCGGTGACGAAGGTGCCGAAGGACGAAGCCGCATCGGTGCGCGAGCGATACTTGGCTCGCCATGCGAACGCCGCCTACTGGGTGGACTTCGATGACTTTGCATTCTTCCGTATGGCGCTAGCGGACATCTACTTTGTCGGCGGGTTCGGATCAATGGGATGGGTGGCACCCGCTGATTACATGGCGGCAGCCGTCGATCCCTTAGTCGAGACCGCTGCGGACCTCATCCGCGAGATGAATACGCAGCAACAGGAAACGCTTCTGTTGCTTGCCCGTGAATGTGGCAAGCTGGATGCGCAACAGGCGAGCATCACAACGATGGATCGATTGGGATTTCATCTGCGGGTCAAAACACCCGATCGGATGCAGGGTGGGCGATTCGCCTTCACAGCCTCTGTTCGCAATGCCGGGGAAGCTCGGGCTGCGCTGGCCGATCTGGCTGCGAAGGCAAGGGCGGGAAATCCGGTGCTGCACTCCCTGTAACTGCGCGAAGCAGGCCAGGTTGGCGAGGGGGCTGCCAGGCAGCCAACGTTATTTTCGGTCGATTGCTTGCAAGATCTCCGCACGCAACGTCTCAGAATGCGGATTCTTCACCTCGCGGCGGATGACGATGTCGGTCGGGCTGACTGGCTTGCCATAGTAGGCTCTGCTCCATTCGTCTCGCGAGATGAGTGCCGCTCCTTCCAACGACACGCCAGCGAATAGGCCCTTGGCCCGTACGAATGATAACAGGTCTGCACTGAGGTTGGGCGTTGTTGCACCGGAGACACCTGCGCCGACCGGTCCAACGGCGACGGATCCATCCGCCCCGAGTTTGAAATTACCCAGCAGCAACGAATCCACCCCGCGTTGCGTCAGGACCAGCAACACGACTTCCGACATCTGCGCACCGAACTGAAAGCCGAAGCTGGCGGATCCCATCGTGAAGAAGGCCGGCTCGCTCCATTCGCCGGTTTTCTCATCCTTGGCGACGAAGACGCCGCTGCCGCCGGCTGCACCATAGATCAATGCGCCCTTCATGTATTGCGGCACGATGAAAAGACCCTTGGCCTCTTGGATGTGGTCGCGAAACCAGGTCATGTTGGAATCGGCGAGAAAGTTCGAAAGGGTCATGCGCGACTGGTCCACCAGGTCGCGCTGCTCGCGGTCGTCTGCTGATGCTAGAGCGGGAGCCATCCAGACGAATAATGGCAGGAGCAGGGCCAGGATGAGGCGGCGGGATCGTCGCGGAATCCGTGCGTCTGGAATCATGCCCGGGGCTCCCTCACGCGGTTGTGAATAACGCCGCGCTTTGTTATGGTCATCGATTGCACGATCGAACAGACGGTTCACACTCTACTGAGGATGGCTATGGCGACGAACGATAAGCAAGTTATTTTTTCACTGGTCGGAGTGGGCAAGGTCTATCCGCCCAAGAAACAAGTCCTGCGCGATATCTACCTGGGTTTTTATTACGGCGCCAAGATTGGCGTGTTGGGTTTGAACGGGTCCGGAAAAAGCTCCTTGCTGAAAATCATCGCCGGTGTGGATCCGAACTATGTCGGTGAGATCACCCGCTCGAAGGGCTACAGCGTCGGCTTGCTCGAACAGGAGCCGCAACTCGACCCGAACAAGACCGTCAAGGAAGTCGTGGAAGAAGGCAAAAAAGAACTGGTCGCCTTGCTGCATGAATACGAAGCGGTGAGCAATAGCATGGGCGACGCGAGCCCGGATGAGATGGAAAAGCTCATCGACAAGCAGGCGCAACTGCAAGAGAAGATCGAGGCGGCGAATGGATGGGAACTCGAAAGCGAGCTGGAGATCGCCATGGATGCCCTGCGGTGTCCGCCTGCCGATCAAAAGGTGAGCGTGTTATCGGGAGGCGAAAAACGCCGCGTGGCCCTGTGCCGACTCATGATTCAAGAGCCGGATATTCTGTTGCTCGATGAGCCCACCAACCATCTTGATGCCGAATCCGTCCAATGGTTGGAACAGCATCTGCAGCAGTACAAAGGCACCGTCATTGCCGTCACTCACGACCGGTACTTCCTCGACAACGTCGCGGGCTGGATTCTGGAACTCGATCGCGGGCACGGCATTCCGTTTCAGGGCAACTACACGTCCTGGCTGGAGCAGAAACAGGAGCGGCTGGAAAAGGAAGAAAAGGCCGAATCGAAACGCAAGAAGACGTTGGAACACGAGTTGGAATGGATCCGGATGTCGCCGAAAGCCCGCCAATCGAAGGGCAAGGCGCGACTCAACCGATACGAAGAACTGGTGAATCAGAAGCAGGACCAGCTGGCCGCCGATCTGGAAATCTATATTCCACCGGGACCTCGCCTGGGCGATGTGGTTGTGGAAGC